>MDTA01030656.1_pt1 | contig 10581 bp, 6 predicted proteins | sample 811151 | NCBI WGS metagenome assembly MDTA01 (sample SAMN05326648, study PRJNA326480) | marine metagenome | isolation source: seawater | place: Indian Ocean: South | collected 2010 | reverse complement strand
TTTCTATCGCATCAATCGCGCTAGTTGCCGCTTCGTGTTCGAGTTTCTGGCGGGTCTGATTTTTTTGGTCAAGATCTACTGCAAGTTGTTGTGCCGCTAAGGGATCTTCACAGAGCATGAGATCTAGTGCCAATGCAGCTGTATCAAGTCTGCCTGCTGCATTCAATCGTGGGCTGATACGAAAACTGATATCTTGAGCACCGTAAGGAGGGTTAATTCCGGCAATTTCAGCTAAAGCCGCCAAGCCCACGTTGTGTGTGCGTGCGAGTTCACGTAAGCCACTTTTTACCAGCGTCCTGTTTTCTTCAATTAAAGGAACAATATCAGCCACCGTGCCGACTGCCACGACATCAAGGTGATCCCGTAGCTTAAAATCATTTACTGGACGCCTCTTGAGCATGGCGTGAGCAAGTTTAAATACCACCCCTGCGCTGCAAAGATAATCAAACCGAAGTGGTTTTCCCGGTTCAGGCACTTTTGGATTTACCAGCGCGATACAGTCTGGCAGTCCGTTGGGCGACGGTTCGTGGTGATCAAGAATAACACATTCGACACCGTGATCTTGTAACCAATGGACTTCGTCAATTGAAGTTGTTCCACAGTCAACCGCGATAATAAGGCTAGGTGATTGTTCCTTCAGACAACGCTCAAGGCCATCAACGGAAAGTCCATAACCCTCTCCAATGCGGTGCGGGAGAAAAGTTCCACACACAACGCCATACGCATCGAGTACAGTTTTTAACAACGTCAAAGATGTAACCCCATCAACATCGTAATCGCCGTAAAGCGTTACTACTTCTCCTTGTTCTGCTGCCGCAAAAATTCGTTCAACGGCAGCCGTCATTCCAGGCATCTCAAAAGGATCGGAGAGATCTGCCAGCTTTGGATCAAGAAAGGCGTCGCGCTCGTTTGTGGAAGTGATGTTGCGATTGGCCAGTATTGCGTCAATAACGGGAGCAAAGTCACCATCTACACAGCCTCTATCAGAAACGGCATGGTTCTTGATAATCCAGTGCGCCTGAGGGGCGTTACTGCCAGTTTGACCACTCACCTCGACTGATCTTCCTGCTTCGGAGATTTTGACGCGGATGGATCAGGTGACAATAATTGTTTGGCACCGATTAGTTTTGCAAAGTCTCCTAGTGGGATTTCCACACCAATATATTTTTTTCTTTGTTTATAGCTGTGAGCCAGAACAAGACCACGGGAATCGAGGGCGGCGAGGCAGGGAACACCCCTGCCTGACGCCTGCTTGATAAAATCGATTTCTTCAAGGGCATTGAAGCGAAGGGCTGGCCAGGGCATTTGTTGCTCCGCCATGTATTCTCGCATTGCTCTTTCAGAATCATCAAAGCTGACAAAAACTATTTCAAAATTGGCACCGGCAGCCTTGGCATCGTTATAGAATTTTGTGAGAATAGGCGTGAATTTCTTGCAGGTAGGACTCCAACCCGCAGAGAAATAAAACAGGAAGTGATCAATGGCCTTCTCAGGATCAAGGGCAAAGGGAACGAATTTGCCAGATTCAATTTTGACCAGTTTTTCGGCAAGTGATTTTGCGACAATGACAGGCCGAGGCAATTGAGGAAGTGTGGCTTCATCCTGAGCGGACACAGCGCTTGCGAAGACTAGAGCAAGAAGCAAAAGGAAACTCGATTTCATGAAAGATCAATAGTTCAACACCATATAGGCAGGACATAGGGATGCCAGAACGGAATTATAAAACCCCAGCATTAGATAAAATAAATTACGGCGAAAATTGTTTTTCCTTTTGCTTCAGCCATCGATAAATGATTGCACCTGAGCAAATAGTGGCCAAGCCGCAAAGAGATTCGATTGGGTGTTCCATCAACAAGCGCCATTCCAGGTAAAAGGCCATAGTAATGAATAAGAAAGGCGGCAGGGGGTAGAGAGGACAGCGAAAGGGGCGGTGAAGATCAGGGTTGCGATACCGCAGAACCACCACACCGAAAACGACTGCAGCTAAAGAAAGATTAAGCACAAATTCCAGATATAGAATGATTGCCATGGGTTTTGCCCAAAGCAGTCCAAGCGCAAGCAATGTTTGAAGAATGATAGCAAATACGGGGATACGATGACGATTAGTACGGGCTAAAATTTGCAATGGCGGATAATCCTGCCCAAGCATTTGACTTACTCTTGGCCCTGCCCAAGTCATTGCGCTGATTGCTGAAATAAGGCCGAAAGCGATGAGGATGCCAACCAAGGCGCCCCCCCGTTCGCCAAAAAGATGCTGTGCAACGATCAACCCAACTTCTTCTTCACCAGCCATTTTGCTGGCAGGAGTGCTGGCGAGAAATCCTGCGTTTACCATCAGGTATAAAAGCAGGACAGCAAAGGTTCCTAGGAAAAGTGCGCGCGGTACACTCCGTGCGGGATCACGAACTTCACCCGCTACATAAGCCGCTGCGTTCCAGCCGGCGAACGAATAGTTGACGTAGAAAAGTGAAATGGCAAACGGCGCTCCGGTAATGACTGCCCAGTCAGCTGCTGATGGAGCAAAGGAAACCGTGCCGCCGCCGGCATGAAAAAGTCCTGTTACAGCAAGAGCTAGAACGAGTAGAAATTTCAGTGCGGTAAAAAGTAACTGAAACCCGCCACCGACCGGGAGCTTCCACATGTGAAAGGCACTTACGCTAATTAAGATCAGTATCGAAAATAAAACTGAGGATTCTCCAACACCCAGAGCTTGAGCAAAATACCTTCCGAACAGCAATGCGCTAAAAGCCACCGGAGCGGCAAAGCCAACGGTAATGGAAATCCAGCCGGAGAGAAAACCAACAGCCGGGTGATAGACTTTTGAAAGCAGGTGATACTCACCTCCACAGCGAGGAAGTGATGCAACCAGTTCACCGTAACAAAGAGCGCCACATAGGGCATAGATGCCGCCCAGAACCCATAGCAAGAGGATGGCAAACCCACTGTCTATACCAGAAAGTTGCCACCCGAGACTGGTAAAAACACCAACCCCTACCATGTTACCAATTACCAACGCCATTGCGATTGGCCACCCAATTTTTGTCGTTATGCCGTTACCCGAAGGGACTGAATGGTTCATGGTAAGAGGTTAAACGGGGCAAAATATATAAAACGAATGCCTAAAAATATAATGCCGATCTCAGGATGCGGCATGAACCCTCAAATAACCTCGGGTACACTGGCTTATGGATATCAACCAAGCAGTGGGGTCTGCCATGGGGGTTCGGCAGGGTGGTGGTATTGGGATCAATGCCGACATCATTCATGAATCATTTATTTTTTCAATTTTCCACAATAAAATATCATATTGATGAGGGCGTGAAACAAAGACAAAATTATTAGAAATGGATACTACAGAGGGCACTCCTGTCGACCTGAGCAGGCAAAAGCAAAACAATGCCATCGGAGAGCCTAAGACAACATCTTCATTAAAGGGATTTTGGCTGTTGTTTTTGGTGCAACTGCTCAATGCCTTCAGTGACAATTTTTTCAAGTTTTTGGTCATCTTCTTTGCCAGCAAGGGGGTGGAATCGGCTGTACGTGATGAGCGGCTTTTCCAGATTGCAGCGGTTTTTGCCATTCCCTTTATTTTATTCTCGATGGCTTCAGGTGCCCTTGCTGACCGGTTTTCCAAGGGGCGAGTGATTACCTGGACGAAAATTCTTGAGATTTTCATTATGGCGGCAGGTGTCTATGCCCTGTGGGCACAGAGTTTTCCCATGATGTTGGCAGTAGTCTTCATGATGAGTGTGCAGAGCACCATGTTTAGCCCGGCAAAATACGCTTCCTTGCCTGAATTGTTGCCGGCATCGCGTTTGAGCTGGGGAAATGGACTGATCGGGCTCGGTAGCTTTTGTGCCATTATTACCGGCGGCGTGGTGGCCGGCCTATTATCGTCCCAGCTGGGAAATGACGACATCTGGAAAGCGGCAATTACCCTGATTGCAATTGCCATGGCCGGCATGTTGATAAGCCTAAAAATTCCCCGCATCGCGCCAGCTGACCCTGGTAAGCGCATCCGCATCAATTTTATTTCCGAGCTTGGCCGTAACCTGAAGGTAGCACGATCCAACCGGGTGCTTTTCCTTGCTATTACCGGATGTGTTTATTTCTGGCTTATAGGGGCACTTCTTGAGCCAACACTCATTGTTTACGGCCAAGATTTACTGAAACTTGAAGATGACGCGAACAGTCTTTTGCGGGCCTTTATGGCCATTGGTATAGCACTTGGCAGTGTGCTGGCAGGATTCCTGTCGGGACGCAAGATTGAATATGGCCTGATCCCGCTTGGCTCATTGGGGCTGGCAGCCTGCTCCTTACTGCTTGGGTTGCCTGGGCTTTCATTTGCCCAGGTGTCCACATTATTGGCCCTGCTTGGAGTAGCAGGTGGATTTTTTATCGTCCCGGTCAACGCACTAATTCAGCACCTTCCCCTGCGCAAAGACAAGGGATCGGTTCTTGCTGCAACAGGTTGGCTAAATGCGTGCGGTATTTTTCTTGCCGCGCTTTTGTTTTTTCTACTGAAGGCGACGATCGGAGTGGAAGCCAACGTGATGTTAATGGTCATTGGGGCGGTAACAATTGCCGGAACGATTTATGCCGTCTGTCTTGTATCAGACTCTCTTGCTCGCCTTTTGTTGTGGGCACTTACCCACACCTTCTACAGGGTGCGCGTCCTTGGCCGCGAAAACCTTCCGGAGCGGGGCGGGGCTTTGCTGGTTTCCAATCACCTCTCTCTTGCCGACGCCCTTTTTGTGATTGCATCAACCGGAAGGCGTATTCGGTTTATCATGCACCGGGACCAGTTCAACAGGTGGTGGGTAAAGCCGATCGCAAAGATGCTGAAGGTGATACCAATAGCGTCTGATTTTGGACCCAAGGAATTGATAAAGTCACTCAAGAAAGCCAGTGAGTGCATCAAGGAAGGGCAGGTGGTTTGTATTTTTGCTGAAGGGGAAATCAGCCGAATAGGCGGACAGATACTACCTTTTCGTAAAGGCATGGAGTTGATCATGAGAAAACTGGATGCACCAGTCATCCCGGTCCATCTCGACAACGTTTGGGGTAGTATTTTCAGTTTCCAAAGCGGCAAAGTTTATTGGAAAATACCCCGACAGATTCCTTATCCCGTCACTGTGAGTTACGGGGAAAGGATGTCACCCGGCTCCCTGCCGCATGAGGTGCGTCGTGAGGTAGTGGCATTGAGTTCAGAAGCTTGGTCGCAGCGAAAGGGGCGCCTGCCGACAATCGGGCAGGCTTTTGTGCGCACCGCGCGACGTGCCCGCGGGAGGATGGCTTTTGCCGACAGCAGCGGAAAAGAGCTTAGTTATATGAAAGCACTCATTGCGGCGCTTATCCTAGCTAAGAAACTGGGCAAACATTGGGACGGAGAGGAAAAAGTCGGGATACTGATTCCGCCATCGGTAGGAGGAGCACTGGTTAACCTTGCAGGAATACTGACGGGTCGCACGGTGGTAAACTTGAACTACACGCTCTCCGAGGAAGGAATCCAATCCTGTGTCCGGCAATGCAACATCAGTTGTGTCATTACCTCGGAAAAAGTCATCCGAAAGCTCAAGCTGGATCCCGGGGTGCCGATGATTGCCCTTGAAGAAATTGCTGAAGGAACCACGAGTGGAGAAAAGCTCGCCGCGGCGGCAATGGCCTATTTAATGCCGCGCAACATGCTACTGCGCCGGCTTGCCGGCGGACGAAAGGTTACGCTGGATGATACGGCAACGGTGATTTTCAGCAGTGGCAGCACTGGCGAGCCGAAGGGAGCGATGCTCAGCCATTACAATATTGTTTCCAACATGATGCAACTTAACCAGGTTTATGATTTCAAGCGTGACGACCGCTTTCTGGGTGTGTTGCCCTTCTTTCATTCGCTAGGGTTCACTGCAACATTGATTGGACCTTCGGTCCTAGGGGTTGGAGCTGCATATCACCCTTTGCCTACAGACACTCGTTCTATTTCCAAGCTTATTCCTCACTACAAGTTGACCCTTCTTCTTGCCACTCCCACTTTTCTGCAATTATACCTTCGGGGTTGTAAGCCTGAGCAAATGGAGTCGATCAACCTCGTCGTGGTCGGGGCGGAGAAACTGCCCACTCGCCTAGCTGATGCCTTTGAGGAAAAATTCGGAATACAGCCACTTGAGGCATACGGCTGTACGGAGTGTTCACCGGGTGTTGCGGTTAATACGCCCAGCCTGGTCGATGGAGAAATTGATCAGAGTGGAAACCGACCGGGAACTATTGGCCGCGCGTTGCCCGGGATGGATATCCGGATTGTGGACCCGGAAACCGGGGAGAGGTGTGGTTTTGATCAACCCGGACTGATGTGGGTCAAGGGTCCGAATATTATGCAGGGTTACCTTGGAAAGGAAAAGTTGACAGAAGAAGTGCTGGATAAGGGATGGTATAACACCGGTGATATTGCGGCTATCGATGAGGATGGCTTTATCACCATAACTGATCGACTTAGCAGGTTCAGCAAGATTGGTGGAGAAATGGTACCGCATATCAAAATCGAGGAAGTCCTGCATCATGTTGCAGGACTGACAGAACAGTCCTTTGCCGTCACTGGCTTGCCGGACGAGAAAAAAGGTGAACGAATAGTTGTTCTCCATATCCTGAAAGATGAAGTCATCGAGAATGTGGTTGCAGGACTGACAGATGAGGAGATTCCCAACCTGTGGAAACCAAGAAAGGACCAGTTTTTCAAGGTGGAAGAATTGCCTTATTTAGGGAGCGGAAAACTGGACTTAAAAAGAATTAAAATTCTTGCCGGAGAAATGGTTGGTGCCTAAGGCGAGATGATTGTCAACCCATGTAAAGCACATTGAAATTGACATATAAACAACTGGAAGTAAGATAGTTATAGTCGTTGATGGGCGTGAGCGGAATGACAACGAAGCATTAAAATAATGCAAGGTGACGTTAGCGAGTAAGTGAAATTTTTCATTTAATCGCATCATGATCCTCAACAAATACACAAAATTAAATTCCGTTTTTCCCATAGCAATAGCTGCAGGGCTTTTGTTCGACAGCCAGGCTTCAGCGGTAACCAGCTTTACCGAAACATTTGACAATGATAACTCCAGCTGGGGGGATCCTACCGGATCACCTGGCGGTGCTGAGCATAATGCCAGTGGATTTGTGAGTACCACAGGCGCTCTTGCTGACCTCGGGCAGGGAGTATTGTTTCGTGGTAACGGATCTGCAGGAGCGAGCGGAGGAGCCTTCAGTGGCAATTGGATTGCTGACGGTGTAGGTCAGTTTTCCGTGGATGTGCGTCACAATTCGCAGGTGCCACTTTCCTTCTTTGCAAGATTTGCCTCTCCGTTTAATTTTCCCGGGGCAACGGCAGTGCGTTTTCAACCTGTTTTAGCCAACCAGTGGACCACGCTTACTTTCAATATTGCTGATAACCCAGCTTTTGGCGCTCCGAATTTTGTGACGTTTGAAGGCAGTTCCTTTGATGCTGTTTTCAGCAACATTGGCAGAGTTCAAGTCGGTGTCAGCATCCCGGATGGTTTTGAAAACAATCCTGCTCTGGCTAACGGAGTTTTTACCTTCGACATGGACAACGCAAGTGTCTCAGTCATTCCCGAGCCCTCTGGATCACTTCTGGCAATGGCAGGAGGAATGTTGTTAATGCTTCGCCGTCGCCGCAGAAAATAAGGTGATTAACAATATACGTTTGAGGCCACTTAGATAAAAAATTTCGTGTGTTACACGAAGATAGTCATGCACCCGCTATGAAAACATAGCGGGTGCACTGTATTGAAAATGAAAGCTATTTACCGGATCTGTATAAATATTAGCACGTTGTTTGCCGCAACCGCAGGATTGATTGCCGGAGAAACTGCTAGCTTTTCACAACCATACCTAGACCGCTGGATGTATGGTGCCAACGCCTCGCCGGGCACACGAGGAATGGCATCCATCTTCGCAAATCCCGGGGACTGGAGCAGGCTTGGCCAATTCATGGTAGGCTTTGATCTGAGTGAAAAAATTCCTATAGGGCAAGGGGCGGCAAGTTACCAAATAAGCTCTATAAAACTTACACTGGTAACCTCCGGCCAGCCTCCATTTACATATGACTCCACTTATGACACGGTTGCTTCATATCTAGGTAATGACAATGATCCCGGAAAACCCATTGAGATACATGGTGTGGGTTATCTAGAGGGCTATACCGGGGAAGACTTTCTCAATCGCAGAACACCAATTAGTGGAGCTGATGGCAGAACAGCTTTCCCATTAAGCTGGGATCCACAAGGAGTAGCAAGGGACGTTAGCCGAAACGTGGCTGAGGGATTTGAATCAAACCCATGGGCGATTGGTCGAGTTTTGGGGATTGAAGATGGTGAGATGGTTACTGAGGAAAAAAATGTCGAGTTTTCTCTGGAGCTGACAGATGAAAGGGTCATTCAGTATCTCCAGTCCTCTTTTGATCAGGGCAAACTCTACCTAATGGTTAGTTCACTGCAGGATGCTCTCCAACAAGGAGGAACCTTTGTGAATTTTTTTACAAGTGACAGCCAAGAGGAATTCTTTTTTGGAGGATATTCTCCACGTCTTGAAGTGGAATATTCTATTGTTGAAATCACGAATGTTCCTGCACCAGTGATAAACTCAATTGAAATGAACGGTGAACAATTAAACCTTTCATGGAAACAACATGGTGGATTTCGTTATATTCTGGAATCCAGCGATGATTGCAAAGCATGGACTCCGGTATCAGAGTTTGTGGCAACAGCGGACGCTCCTCTAAATCATACCATTCAAGCGAGCGAACGATTTCGGTTTTATCGCTTAAGAAGAGAGTCCGAATAAGGTGACTGCTCACAAGAATTGAATGCATGGAAATCATCATAGAGGCTTTAGCCTTCTGGAATTAATGGTTGCGGTCACAATAATCGCCATTCTTTCTGGCATTGGGTTTGGCGCCTATGAGACAGTCAAGCGCAAGGCAATGATGGCTCGTGAACTTGCAGCAGCTCGGAACCTAATCGCCGCTTTTCACCTTTACTCAGTAGATAATGGTGGGCGCATACTATCAGGATACAAATCAGACCCTGAGACCATTAACGAAAAAAACGAACTGTTATTTGCACCAGTTAACGCAAGGTATCCCTGGAGGCTTTACCCCTATATTCAGAACGTAAAAGGCACACTTCTATATAATGGAAATGAGGAAGTGATGAATCAAAAAAACAGCGACTATCTCGTAAGTGTTTCTCCGAATTTGGGAATGAACGCCACTTTTATTGGGGGTCACTACGGAAGTGGAAGTCTATTGAGACCGAGCCAACGGGTAGAGGATAAAATTGGAAGATTTTGTGTAAAACAAACTAGTGATATTGGGAAAAATTCCCGTTTGATCGTATTCCTGTCAGCACGTTCAGATCCTGAAGAAGCGTGGCAGGGACGCGGATATTTTGAGGTTCAACCACCACAGGTATTACGAAAAGTGTGGACTTCCGATCAATGGTCGGTAGATGCTCAACCATCAGATCACGGTTTTGTGGATTTGCGATGGTCAGAAAAGGCGGTTGCTGCCCTATACGATGGATCGGCAATACTCATGGATGAGGAGCAATTGCGCGACATGAGAAACTGGTCACCAAGGGCAGCCGATTTGGACGATCAGCATTACTTGGTTCGACCGTAAAATAATCTAAGATACGATCCCTCATTTTTTTCATTCTTTTTCACCAGACCAGAGTCAAAAATAACACCACCCAATAAAAAATATGTTTAAGTTACAGTTTTTCCTTACCTCAATTTCATTGATTTTCCTTACTGGGCTTTTAGAGGCATCAGAAAAATTTCAAAAGGACCGGGAAGCGATTCTTGCCATGGCGGGGGAATATGAGGTCGATTTTCAGTTTATGGAGACTGTAGCTATCGATCAGAGTTACGAATTAAAAAAGCCATATCTAGAAGATGCAGCTGAGGTGGTGTTTGTTGTTGAGGATTCGCCAAAGCGGATCGTATTACAGCATGTTTTATGGGTAGAGTCCTATGACCGAGTGGTGAAGCATTGGAAACAGGAATGGAAATACGAGGACCCCTTAATGTATGAGTTTGTAGGGAACTTAACTTGGCAACGCAGGGAGCTCAGCAAGGAAGAGGTTAAGGGAACATGGAGCCAGAAGGTGAGCCAGGTTGATGATAGTCCAAGGTATGAAAGCTACGGCAAATGGATTCACCAAGGTGGACTTTCAAGCTGGCAGGGCAACCAAACACGCAGGCCTTTACCACGTCGTGAATATACCAAAAGAAAAGACTATGAAGTTTTTATGGGCGTCAACCGTCACACCCTAACACCGACCGGTTGGGTTCATGAGCAGGATAACTTCAAGCAGGTTTCGACTACGGGACAAGTGCTTTGCCGAGAGGTTGGTCTCAATCAATATTTTAAGACGCAAGAGGTCGATTTCACGGAAGTAAAAAAATACTGGAGCAACCATAACCAATACTGGTCAAAGGTAAGCAAGATGTGGGAACAAAGGATGGAAGGTTCCGACCAACTTTCCCTATACAAGGAACAGGACGGCAAGCCTCTTT
>MDTA01184345.1_pt1 | contig 10582 bp, 11 predicted proteins | sample 811151 | NCBI WGS metagenome assembly MDTA01 (sample SAMN05326648, study PRJNA326480) | marine metagenome | isolation source: seawater | place: Indian Ocean: South | collected 2010 | reverse complement strand
TAGGAAATGTAATTGCTCCTGAAGATATTTTAAAAAAATATGGAGCTGATATTTTAAGAATATGGGTTGCATCATCTAATTATGCAGAAGATTTAAGAATAGATTATTCAATTTTAGATCAACACGCCGACTCATACAGAAAAATTAGAAATACCTTTAGATATTTACTTGGAAATATAAATGATAATTTTGAAATAATAAATTTAGAACAACTAGATTTAACTGCCCTTCCTGAGTTAGAACAATATATGTTACATAAAATTTTTGTGTTAAATAATAATTTTAAAAATTACTTTAAGAATTATGACTTTCATAATTTGTATAAGGAGTTACTAAATTTTTGTACAGTTGATTTATCTGCTTTTTATTTTGATATAAGAAAAGATAATCTTTATTGTGACAATAAAAAATCTGATAAAAGAAAATCGACAATTAAGGTACTAAATATTATTTTAAATTCTTTATTAAAATGGTTTGCTCCAATACTGTCTTTTACAACAGAGGAAATTTATAAATTATTACTTAAAGACCAAAAAAGTATTCATTTAGAAAAATTTTTAGAAATTCCTCAAAAGTTTAAGAATAAAACATTAAACAATAAATGGAGTGAATTGATAAAAATTAGAAATATTTGTAATATCAGTATTGAAGAAAAAAGAGCCAATAAAGAAATTGGGTCAAGTTTAGAGGCTGATTTAAAAATACAATTAAATAAAAAATTAAAAGAAATTACAGAAAATATTGATTTTTCTGAACTTTGCATCACCTCAAAAGCAACTATTAATTACACTGATGATGTTGAGACAACGGCAATTACAAGTAAAGCCAAAGGATCAAAATGCCCGGTTTGTTGGAAAATTAGTGAGGCCACTTGTCCAAGACATCCTCAATGATTTTAAAAAATTCAAATAAAATTTTTTTAGTAAATCTAGCAATAGTTTTATTTATTTTTTTATTTGATAGGCTTTGCAAAGTATATGTAATTTATCTTGATAATAAATATTTTGGATCCGAAATTTTTTCATCAAAATTTTTAAATATAAGTCTGATTTGGAATGAGGGAATTGCATTTGGTTTATTATCTTTCAATGAAAAAATATTTTATAATATATTAACGTTTATTATCTTTATTATTATTTTAATAATTATTTTTATGGTTTTAAAGAGTTATGGACTTAAAAAATACTCTCTTTTGATGATATTAGGAGGTGCATTAGGAAACGTTTATGACCGAGTATTTTATAGAGCTGTTCCGGATTTTATAGATTTTCATATAGGAAATTTTCATTGGTTTATATTTAACGTAGCAGATATATTCATTACTACAGGTATATTTTTTCTGATTTTATTGGAATTTATTGTTAATAATGAAGAAAAAAAATTATGATTTATTTTAGATTAATATTTTTATTTAATTTAATTTTATTTTTTTACTCTTGTTCAGTTGTTCAAGATGGTTTCACAAATCAAAAAAAAAATAATAATGATGAATTTATGGTTGAAAAAAAATCCCCACTGATCATGCCACCCGATTACGATCAATTACCAATTCCAAATGAAAATTCTAATATCAACAAAGAAAATAATAATAATGTAAAAGAATTGATAGAAGGCAATGATAAAGAAGTTAATCCAGAACAGAATATAGATCTCTCAACAAAAAAAGTTGAGGATATATTGCTTGATAAAATAAAGAGCAATTAATGCTTACAGGTGGTATCAATTTTAAAAATTTTAAAGTCAAAGTGGTTAATAAAAAAGTAAAAAAAAATTTAACTTTAATTTTAAATAAAAAAAATCATGTAATTGGTTCTTTGAAAAAAGATTATAAATATAGTTTTACAAAAAACTTACTTTCAAAATATAAAAAATCTTATAATTTTAGAGTTATTGGCTTAGGTGGGTCAAGTCTAGGTGCACAAGCTATTTATAATTTTTTAAAAAAAAAAATTAAAAAAAAATTTGATTTTGTTGATAATTTACAACCTTCGATAAAAAATGATTTAAAAAAAAAATACACAAATTTAGTTATATCTAAATCTGGAAATACAATTGAAACAATAATTAATTCAAAAATTTTATTAAGAAAAAGAGATAAAAATATTTTTATTACAGAAAATAGAAAAAGTGATCTTTATATGTTAGCTCAAAAATTAAAAGCGGACGTTGTGCACCATAATAATTTTATTGGTGGAAGATATTCGGTTTTATCAGAGGTAGGTATGCTACCAGCTGAATTAATGGATCTAAAAAGTAGTAAATTTAAACAATTTAATTCAATAATCAAAAATAAAAAATTTATAAATTACCTAGTTTCAAATGTTGCATCGATACTTTATTTTTTAAAAAAAAAAAAATTTAACTCTATAATAATAAATTATGACAAAGACTCATTGAATTTATTTAATTGGTATCAGCAATTAGTTGCAGAAAGTTTAGGAAAAAATAAGAAAGGATTGTTGCCTATTGTTTCAAATATGCCGAAAGATAATCATAGTGTAATGCAACTTTATCTGGATGGATTTCAAAATAATTTTTTTACTTTTTTTTATGTGAATGATGGTAAATCACAAAAAATTAATGATTACATGCTTGCAAATCGAAGTTTTTTAAAACAAAAAAGTATAAAAGATATTATATATGCTCAAAAAAAAGCCACAGAAAGAGTTTTTATAAAAAATAACATTCCATTTAGAAGTTTTGAAATTAAGCAAAGAAATGAGAAAACATTGGGTGAATTATTTACTTTCTTTATTTTAGAAACAATTTTATTAGGAAAATGTTTAAATTTAAATCCATTTGATCAACCAGCTGTTGAATTAATAAAAATAGAAACAAAAAAGATTCTAGTTTGAAAATATTAAGAACATTATTTTTGATATTCCATACTTTTTTTTTTCTACAATTTTAAATCCTGATGGCAATATATCTTCTTGTTTTTTATGTCTGTGCAAAATGATTATTCCATTATCATTAAGAATATTTTTATCTTTTATTTTAATTAATAATTTTTCAATATTTTTATCTTTATATGGAGGATCCAAAAAAATAATATCAAATTTATTATAAAATTTATAAAAAATATTATTTGCATGAATATTTTCTTGAATTATCTCAAAATTATCAAAAATTTTTAAATTATTTAAATTTTTTTTTAGTATTGATAAAACCTGGTTATAATTTTCTATAAAAATTACTTTCTTTACACCTCTAGATAAACATTCGATACCAAATGATCCTACACCTGAAAATAAATCTAATACGTTTGCCTTATTTAAATTTATTTTAAATTTATTTGAATGACATATTATATTAAATATAGACTCTTTTGTAAGGTCTTTGAGTGGTCTAGTTTTAGCGTCTACAGGTTCATAAATTTTTTTCCCTTTGAAAATACCTGAAATTACTCTCATTATTTTATTACCTTGTGCCCAATATCTTTTCTATAAAATCCTCCAGCCCAATTCAAATAATCTATTTTTTTCAATAAATCTTTCTTTGCACTTCTAAAATCTTCAGAGAGTGTCACAAAGTTTAAAACTCTTCCTCCAGTTGCGTAAATTTTATTACCTTTTTTTGTTGTTCCAGCATGAAAGATAAATTGATCATTATCTTCTTTTATTTCATTAATATTTTCTATTTCTATATATTTTTCATAATTATCTGGATAACCCTTTGAGCAAACTACTATGCATAAACTTTTTTTATTTAACCACTCAATATTAACTTCATTTAATTTTCCGTCACAACATGCTAAGAGTATTTCATATAAATTAGTTTTTAGTTTTGGAATTATAGTTTGGCACTCTGGGTCGCCCATTCTAACATTATATTCAATTAAATAAGGTTCTTCGTCAACTATCATTAATCCAGTGTATAAAAATCCTTTAAATTGATTTCCAATTTCATTTAAACCTTTAAGTGTTGGTTCAATAATTTTATCAATAATTTTTTTTTCTAATTTATCATTTATCAGTCTTGATGGAGAATAAGCACCCATTCCTCCGGTATTTTTTCCTTTATCACCCTCTAATACTCTTTTATGGTCCTGAGCAGTGCCAAAATTTTTAAAACTTTTTCCATCATGTATAGTAAAAAAACTCATCTCTTCACCTTTAAGAAATTCTTCAATTAGTATGTTTTCTGCTACACCAAATTTTCCCCCAAAAATTTCATCAACTGCTAAATTTGCCTCTTGTTTAGAATTACATATGTAAACTCCTTTTCCTGCTGCGAGATTATCTGCTTTTACTACAATTGGAAAATTTGATTTATTTAAAAAATTAAAAGCATTTTCTTTGGTATTAAAAATTCCAAATTTTGCAGTTGGAATATTAAATTTTTTACAAAGTTTTTTTGTAAATATTTTTGATCCTTCAAGTTGAGAAGCTACTTTATTGGGGCCAAATACTTTTATGTTAAATTCCTCTAAATAATCAACTAAACCATCTACCAGTGGCTTTTCTGGACCAATGACAATCAAATCAATTTTTTTTTCTAAAATAACATCTTTTATTAATTCAAAATTTTCTAAATCAATATCAATATTTTCTGCAATTTCAGAAGTTCCTGCGTTACCTGGAAAACAGTAGATTTTTTTTGTCTCATCAGAATTATGCAAGCTTTTACAAATTGCGTGTTCTCTTCCTCCACTTCCTATTATTCCAATTTTCATATAGAACTATATAAACCAAAAATGATAAAAAAATTAGCAAAAATAAAATTTTTACCCAATAATTTTCAAATTATTGAACAGGGTGATCATGTTGAATGTGCCGTATCCGGAAAAAAAATAAATCTTGAAAATCTAACTTACTGGAATGTTGAGTTGCAAGAAGCATATTTTTCCTACAAAGAAGCATCTCAAAAAAAAGAAAGTATTAGTAAAAATTAAATATTATTTCCAGCGATTATGTGACCAAATCCATTGACTAGGATTTTTCTCAATCATCTTTTCTAGAACTTTATTTAACTCATCCGTGATATGCTGAATCGAGTCATTTTTTGAAAATTTTAGTGGCTCATTAATCTTAATATTAAAATTTAAATCTTTTACTCGCTCTATATAAATAGGAACAATAGGAGAGTTAAATTTTTTGAATAATTGAGCTGGTATAGTTGTTGTTAATGCTTTTTTACCAAAAAAATTTGAAAAAATTCCCTCGGAGACTCTTTGGTCTATCATCAAAGCTGTTGAGTAATTATTTTTAGTTAACAAAATTAAATTTTTTAGTCCCCCAATACCTTTTTTGAACTGGTTTTTGCATATATATTTTTTTCTTAGTCTCTCAATTATTTTGTTTAAAAATATATTGTTTAAAGGACGATATATTACTGATAAGTTTATACCTGATTTTTCAATACACATAGCCATTAATTCAAAATTACCCAAATGTCCTGAAATAAATATTACTTGTTTTTTTGACTTTATAATTTCATCAAGTATATATTTTCCCTCTATATTAATTTTTGAAGAAAGTCTGCCAAATCTAAATTCTTTTATGAATATATATTCTGCAAAAATTCTTCCATAATTATTCCACATCGACTTAGTTATTAATTTTATTTCTTTATCATTAATATTTGGAAAGGCTCTAATTATATTTGAGTTTATGATATTTTTTGATCTAAAAAAAGGCCCAATTATTTCAAAAATTTTTCCACTTATTTTTGAAGATGTTTTGGATCCTAAAATTTTAAATATTATGTAACTAATAATAACGAACAAAAATTGAAAAAAATATTTGATATGTTTCATATTTTAAATAATTGAATTTATTAGCTTTTCCTCATCAACTATTTTTAATTCAGATTTTATAAATTTAATTTTGTTCATTTTGTATCCATTTAATCTAAAAAAATCTTTCTCGGTTGTGATTATTTTACAGCCCAAATTATCTGCTTTCTCAATAATTTTATTAATATCATTGTTCTTATATTTGTAATGATCTGGAAATTCAAAATCTTTCAATATATTAAATCTGAACTTTTTAAGCATATTTATAAATGTCCTATGATTGCCTATACCTGAAAAAACAATATATTTTTCGTTTATATCAAATTCATTTAAATTAATTACTTCATATACCCCAATATGAATATTAATTTTGGGATTAATATTAATTATTTGTTTTTTTAAACTTTCAATATTTTCTAAATTTCCATTTATAAATATGTTTTTATAATTTTTAAGTTTACTTAATGGTTCTCTTAGGGGGCCAGATGGAATTGTTAAACCATTTCCAATCCAATTAATGTTATTAAAACACACAAAACTTACATCATACTCTATCGAATAGTCTTGAAGTCCGTCGTCAAGAATTACAATTTGATAATTATCATTTTCGGCCTCTTTGATTGCATTTAGTCTCTTTTTGGATAAATAAAGCTTACCATTTTTCTCTAGTATCTCTTGTTCATCAATTTGGTTTTTATAAAATTTTTTTACAAAACAGCATTTGAAATTTTTTTCTGTTAAAATTTTTTTTATTTTTATAGTTAAAGATGTTTTGCCAGTACCACCTAAGTAAATATTTCCAATACAAATAGTTTTAATTTTTGTTTTTTTTTTTAATTTTATCTTTTTTAAATTTGTCAATAATCTGATTAACAAAGATATTGGCAACAATAAATAAGCGTAAGTACTTGGTTCTTTTAAATCCCAGAATTTAGGTTTTTTTAAATTCATTATTAATGATATTGTCTAACTCTTTTATAGTTTTTTTTAAGATTTTTATCCCTATATTCTTAATTTGATTACCTAGATATTTGTTTTTTTTAAAAACTATTAGTGACGCAAGTTTTTTTGGAGAAGTGATTTTAACTGAGATTCTAAGTAATTTTAATTGCTTATAAATATCTTTAAAATTATCTACATTCGGACCGTGCAAAATTCTTGCACCGTATCTTGCTGCTTCCAGTGGGTTTTGTCCACCTCTTTTAACAATTGAGCCACCCAAAAAAACTGTAGAAGCTATTTTATGAAAATGCTGAGTATCACCAAATGTATCAACGATGTAAATGTCAGTATTTTTTAATTTGGTTTTTTTAGAACTGTGAACAGTAACATTAAGATTTAAATCTCTAATTTCTTTTATAATTTCATTTACCCTGTGAGTGTGTCTTGGAATAATTATAGTTAATATATTTTTAAATTGTTTTTTTAATTTAATATGAGCTTCTGCACAAAATTTTTCTTCGCTAAAATGTGTGCTAGTAGCCACCCAAATATTTTTATTTTTTAAATCTTTCATCAATTTTTTATTTAATTTATTGTTTTTAGATAGTTTATTTTCTATAAACTTTAAATTGCCTAAATTCTTGGTATTTTTAAAATTTATTTTTTTTAAATATTTAGTGGTTTCATAGTTTTGTGGAAAAATAATTTTAATTCTTTTAAATGTTGTATTTGCGAAATTTTTAATTTTCATCCACCTTTTGAAGGTCTTTTGTGTTAATCTTGCATTTAATAAAACTAATGGAATTTTTTTCTCATTTAAGTTTTTAAACATACATGGCCAAATTTCTGAGTCGATAAAAATAGCCAAACTTGGTTCCCAATATTTCAAAAATTTGTTAGTAAAATATTTGTGATCCACAGGATAGAATTGATGTATCATTTTTTTTAATTTAAATTTTTTAAGTACTTTTGATGAACTTAGTGTACTTGATGTTACTAAAATTTGTTCTACATCCTTTCTTTTTTCATAATGCTTTATTAAAGGGATTACACTCAACAATTCCCCAACACTAGCCCCGTGAAACCATATTAAATTACCCTTGGTTTTATATTTTGTTGCTATGCTAAATTTTTCTTTATATCTTTTTTTATCTTCTTTATTTTTAATAAATCTTAAAATTAATATAATTGGAGAAAATAATAAAATTACAGTTACTAATATTTGATATAAAAAGAACATATTTACTTTTGAATTTGTTTTTCATAAAAATTTTTATAAATTTCTGATTTTGACAAAAGATCTTCATGTTTTCCATTTTCAATAACTTTTCCATTATCAATTAAATAAATATTATTTGCATTTAAAATTGTAGATAACCTATGTGCAATTACTATTGTAGTTTTACCCTTAGTTAATGACCCAAGTGCATCTTGAATTTTGTTTTCTGTTTCAGAGTCAAGTGAAGAAGTTGCTTCATCTAATAGTATAATTGAACTTTTTTTTATCATAGCTCTTGCTATAGAGATCCTTTGTTTTTCACCACCAGATAATCTAACACCATTTTCTCCAATTATTGTTTCATATTTATTTGGTAATTTTTCGATAAAATCGACAGAATTAGATAGTATTGCTACTTTTTCGATCTCATCATCAGTAGCATCTTCGTTTGCGTATTTAATATTATTTTTTATTGTATCATCAAACAACGTGGTTTCCTGACTAACAAGAGATATTTGTTCTCTTAAAGATACAATTTTTGCATTAAATATTGATTGATTATCAATTAATATATCACCAGAGTCTGGTTGATAAAATCTAGGTATTAAGTTTAATATAGTAGATTTTCCTGAACCACTGTGACCAACTAATGCCGTCATTTTTCCACCCTCGAAGTCTAAATTTATATTATTTAAAACATTTTTTTCATTTACATCATATTTAAATGACACATTAGTAAATTTTATACTACCATCAGAGACATTAATATCCTTCGAATTATTTTTGTCCTGAATTAAATTTTTGGTATCAACTATAGGTAATATTCTACTCGCAGCTGAAAGACCCTGATTTACAACCATGTTTAAAGTTGATAAAGCTCTTACAGGTTGATAGGCAAGCATCATTGCTGCGAGAAAAGAAAAAAAGTTATTTACTTTAATTTCATTGTTTGCAATCAGGGTTCCAGAATAATAAATTAAAATTGCTATCATAATTCCTGTCAAAACTTCCATTATTGGTGACATTCTAATTAGAACCGTTGTAATTTTTTTATTTTTTTTCATCAGCTGCTCTAAATGACCATCAGCTCTTTGGGTTTCAAATTTTTCTTTTTGAAATATTTTTGTAATTTTATGATTTTTGAATAATTCAACCAAATATGCTGTTAAAAAACCTGACTTTTCTTGTGCTTCAGTTGCAACTTTATGCATTCTTTTACCCAAAGATTTTGACGCCATGCTTGCTAAAGGAATCATAATTAGTGAAATTAAAGCAAGTTTCCAATTTTGAAAAAACATCACTATAAGTAACCCAATAAGAGTTAGGCTGTCTTTAAATAGACTCAAAATAGCAGTGCTTAGTAAATTAGTTATATGCTGCACATCATAAGTAAGATTTGAAATAAATTTTCCAGTGTGTTTTTTATCTATTGATTGTGTGTCTGCTCTTATTAAAGATCTAATCATATCAATTTGAAGTTTTTTCTTTATTTCTTCAGCAACAATAATCATGAATGATTTTGCAATGTAGAGAGAAATACCTTTGGTTGAAAAAGCTAAGATAATTAGTAAAGGTATGAAAATTAGTAAAGTTTTGTCTTTCTCTAAAAAAATTTTTTCTATTGCAGGATCTAATAACCATGCAATTGCTGAAGTACTTCCTGCAACTAAAATAGAAAATAAACCTGAATAAAAAATTAAGTGTAAATATTTTTTTGAATAATCTCTATAAAGTCTTTTAAAAATTTCAACTTTATTCATTATAAAATTTTAATAATTAAAATATTAAAGAAAATTATTAATCCAAAAAAATTGTTACTTTTAAAAGCTCTTAAACAACTTACGGGATCCTTAAGATCTAAAATTTTTATTTGATAATAAAATAAATGAAAAAAAGGTAATATTAATAATAAGTAATAATAATTGTTAAACTTCATACCATATCCTCCAATTATAAAAAAAATTATCAATAATGAGTAACATGCACATAAAAATTTTTTCGCCTTACTTTTGAATTTAATCGATGTTGATTTCAATCCTATTATTTCATCATCTTTTATATCTTGATACCCATAAATTGTGTCATAACCCAGTGTCCAAAATATGGCTCCAAGATAGAATAGGATTGGCACTATACTTATTTCATTATTTATCGAGGTCCAACCAAGAATTAGACCATAATTGAATGTGATTCCTAAAAATAATTGAGGCCAATAAATAAATCTTTTCATTAGTGGATAACTAAATGCTAGTGGCATTGAGCCCAATGCAAGCAAAATAGTAAGTAAATTAAAATTTATTAAAATTAAAAAAGCTAAAAAACAAAGAAGAGCAGAATAAAAAATAGCAAGAGTTATAGATACTTTACCTGATGCTATTGGTCGATTTTTAGTGCGAAAAACTTTTGCATCAAATTCTCTGTCTAAAATATCGTTAACAACGCAACCTGCAGATCTCATTAATACAGACCCAAGAAAGAAAAGAGTTAAATAAAAAAAATAATTATTTAAACTTGATGAAAAATCATAAGCCAATGTTAACCCCCAAGCACAGGGCCAAAACAATAGCATAAAACCAATTGGTTTTTTTAGTCTGGTTAAATCTATAAAAAGTTTTAATTGGTTCATAATATTTTACTTGTAAATAACAAAGCCTAGTTTCATAATCAAATTGATTCGTATGAAT
>MDTA01004688.1_pt1 | contig 10585 bp, 1 predicted proteins | sample 811151 | NCBI WGS metagenome assembly MDTA01 (sample SAMN05326648, study PRJNA326480) | marine metagenome | isolation source: seawater | place: Indian Ocean: South | collected 2010 | reverse complement strand
CAAAACCCTTAAAATCCGATAGTATTCGCCGTTGATTTTGGATTTATCAATATTTTGAATTAACTGAATTTCATTTCCCGTTCCTTCTATAGCATTAAGCTCAAGCCAGATTTTTAAGTCATTACTTACTTGAAGAATATATTTTGTATTTTTATCTGACTGAAAATTTATTGTTATGCGATTTTCATTAAATCCAGTAATTGTTAAAATCATATCACTTTCTTCCGTAACGATTACTTTTCGATAATCAACTATTGCTGAGTTTCCTGAACCATCAGAAACAGTATAAACCAGAAAATACTCACCAATAACTGATGTGTTCAAAGAATCAACCCCCCTTACTTTAACTAGTTCCGTTAAATTCCCCTCAAACTTATCAATTGCCACATAACCAGGCTCCAGGAAAGAACCTCCTTTTGCTATATATAATTCTTTATCACCTAATAAAGTGATGGATGGAGCGACAGTATCAACAACCTCTACTTTTCTAACAGTCTCGCTGGCGACATTTCCCGACTTATCCTCTAGATTAAATTTTAAAACATAGGTGCCCAACGTATTAATATCGACCTTTCCATTAACTATTATTAAATCCTTTATGTTCCCATCGTATTCATCCTCCACATTTGCACCTAGATCAAGGTACGTGTTACCGGCTTCATGCTTAATATCTCTTTCGCCAATCAGTTTGATCACTGGTTTTGTATAGTCTACCACCCTTATTACTCTTTCGACATCTACAGCTTCGTTGCCCAATGAATCTTTTGCACTATATAATAAAACATAATCCCCTAAATTGCTGGCATCAACCTCCCCAGCTACTGTAATCGAATCACTTATATCAACTCCTTCAAGATCCTGAGCAGTGGCTCCTTTATCTTGGTAAGCTGTACCAGCCTGATGGAATACTAGCGCATCACCATTTAATTTAATGATTGGCATATTAACTACAACTTTTCTTACTTTCTGAGAAGCGGATAGCCCGACAGAATTCACAACATTATAAGTTACAGTATATATCCCACCTTTTCTGGAATTTACATTGCTATCTGAAATTATCCTGAAAGTAATATCTCCATCTAACGAATCATAGGCGACAGCGCCTAGGTCCTTATACTCAGGCTGCTGGCTGCTATATATATATTGAGCATTTTGCTCCCCTTTAATTTGAATTACTGGGTGTGAATACAAATTTACCCCTGTAGAGATCTCAGAATTTGAATTTGATATTAATCCTGTACCAACAGGATTTCCTAGCGATGAATTTATTGATATCGAATTATCACTGTTAGAGGTTAATCCGCCGCCATTGCTAATGATTTTATTATTTATTGTTTGCGAATTAACATTATTTATAATCAGTAATATTACTGCTGTATAAAATAATTTAAATCTGGTATGCATTAAAAAATACCTATATTATATACATGAACCAACTGCAGCTTATTCTACCATTAATTTATAAAAATTTGACGCAGGATTGTTTTTAGCACCCTTTAACTCAAACCTAATATTTTTAACATCTTTTGCCTTATAATATTTTGCAGCTTCCTCTTCTCCTTGAACGTTAAACTCCATAAGCTTCCACTCTTTTAAGTTACTGGATGTATATACACTATATGTTTTGCCGGTAATCCCGAGAAACTCAACAACGCTTTTATCCTGAGTATTTGATATTAACTTCAGAACAAATCCATCCTCCTTATCATAAGCATAATTGCCTGATATATATTCGTCAATATTACTTAACCCATCTCCATCTGTATCATCGTTTGGATTAATGTCGCGTATCCCTTGATTACCGCTGAGCATAGTTCTTTCCCACGCATCAGGTAATCCATCTCCGTCTTTATCCTCTCCTAAATTTAAATCTAACCTTGTGATTTCACCCGGTTTCCCAATTCTGGAATTTTGACCAACCATTTCGATAGGAAGATATACTTTACCCGCTATAGTTACTCTGATTTGAAAAGGCATCGCAGGCCGCATAGCTGTAGGAATATAAACGTCACTTGTTAAGCCAGAATCCATTGGAATTTTTAATTTATAATTAATTCCATTTTTATTATAATCTCCGATGCTCCCCTGAACAACTTTCCCGTTATCCGTAATTAGTATAATATTAATATCTTCCCCCATAAGCGTACGCCCCAGTTCATCTCTTACTATCCCATTGATTTCATGGTAAGGCGCGGGAGGAAAAGCTTTTGCATCATACGCACAGAGCATTGAGATAAATATTGTTAATAGTGCTTTGGTTTTCATATTATTTTTAATTTCCAGAGTATGAGTAAGTTTCAAAATGTATTTTAATATCAGAAACATTATTAATGAAACGCTCAAGGCCTTCATTTGGATCATTAAGCAATGTTTTTCCTGGAATAATTAACTTCCACTTAGTGTTCCAAACGGATCTTCCCACAAGTCTATTATTCATCATTTTAGATGGAGCGTATATCGGGGCAGAGTCGTCAAATGTGCCTGCTCCATCATCGTCGATCTCCCAAAGAACTGCTCGAAAAGCCTGATGCTTGCGCACATTAAACAGATCCCCGCTCAAGAAATCTCCAGTTTGCCAGGCGCTTTCGAATGAATAGTTAGAAGCTCCAATATTAAATGGTAATGGAATCGTTGTATCTTGCACATTCCAATAGCGCAATTCTGATTTATCCCCTAGTGGCGGAGATCTCATAATATCACTACCGACAGGTATTAAATAAACATATGGGGTGTTAGATAAGGCATTGGGATCAAGCCAAGGTGCATCCGCTGGAATACTATCCGGATTTGCTAAAACCCAACCAATACCGACATAATCCTCAAAACCAATACCGACCCCATGAATTTTGGTAGCAAAATTACTTGCACTAAAACTATTGTCACCGCCTGCCAATGGATTTCCAAATACATTAAATCCATCGTGTATGGAGGTTGAAAATTCCATAATTATCCCAGGGACAGGAGTGTTGTCATTACTACTTCCAATCTGTAAACAATGTGTTATTACATCCTTATCTTCTAAAATATCTTCTTTTAACGAACTATATAAAACATTTTTCCATTGTTGCTGCCCATCATCCCCTGGCAGAATCCTAAATTTTTCAAAGCGCAGCGACATGGTGGTTCCTTGAGTGTCAGGATTATTAAAGCCTAACCGACTCCTTAGAACCTCATAGTCAGCCTTCATTTCCGCAAGAATGCTGGATAAGCCTGGATCACCGGTATTACTTCCTGCGTATTGAGGTTCGCCATCAGTCATTAGACCTAGCGCGCGTGAACTTATAATTCTGCTTAAGAACTGGTCTCCACTTTGGCCCTTTAATAAACCGGTTTCATAATCATAAGCTTTAGCCGCTAAATATGTATATTTTGCACTTAAGTCAAATAACCTTTTATATCTTTCTAATTTCTCATGTCGGAATATTCTAAATGAAGCATCTCTAGAGCGATATCTCTGTATTAATGCCGATGTTCTTTGTCTGAAAATATGTCTTTGAGTTTGTATTCTATCTCCTTTCGCAAGCAAGGCAGCATATTCTTGCTCAGCTGCTGTTCTTTCTTGCATTTTTTCAATAATATCAAATAATGATAACTCAAGCTCTTTATGAGTTGTGTCCAATTCGTGCATAACACCTCTAACTTCCTCCCGCCATTCTATTGGCGCTGAATTCAAAAGAGGAGTCCATCTAGCAGTTTCCCGGAACGCCCCCTTCATCGACTCTTTTAAAAGATAAAGACCTAAATGTGCACTCTTATTGACAACTTGTAAGCCATAGTTACCGGTTTTAAGAGTACCCTTCATCGACGCAAGTATGTCGCCGCCTCCGAGCATAGCTCCAAATATCAAATTATCGGGAATAAATTCTGTTGCAGCATCTTCTGTATACTTTAAAATCTCTCCATTAAGCTCTCCCCACTCCTTCGCTGCATCTATAACTTGAAATATTAAGTCATTTGCAGTTTCAAGACCAGCCAACCCTAATGTTTCATTTCTTACAGATTCATGCGCTAATAATTTAGAAGTAAATAGTTCCAATTTCTTATCAAAAATTATCTTAGACTGACTATGAGCCGCTAAAGCTTGCCTTAAAGCATAATTAGCACTTACAACGCTAGCTTTTGCAGTCTGTATTTCACCGGGTGATCTCCTTTTACTCTTCCAAGAAGAAGGCTTTACAATTTCACCCATTTTTTTATTAAAGTTAAACTTTATATATTGTTCATTCTCCTTATATTCTGGGTTTATCCAGTCACCCGTATCTTTTCGAATTTGGTAGCTAAGTCCTGGGATATCACCACCAAAGTGTTTCTCTTTATTTTGACTTCCAGTTAACCTGAATTGGTCTATATAATCATTAATATCCCATTTTTCGGCATTAGAAGAAAATGTCTTAAAATCATATTTATTAAATATTTGATCGTAAGTCCATTTATCAGCCCAATTTTGTATATCTATTGAAACTTCGTCGGAAATTGCGTTTACTCCTTTATCTGTTTCTAGGCTTTCATCAATTTTATTAAATTTACCTACTTCCATTAATTGCTTTCTTAATACATCTGTTACATCATTTTCTATATAAGCATAATGGACGAGGTCTGGCCCATCATATCCTTGAGGGTAGGTTCCCGCAGGGCCAATATCATCTGGATATGGAGTACCATATAATTCAATTAATTCATGCTTGAAGGAAAGCTCCTCACCTGCGATATCTTTCTCTAAATCATTCAGACTATTCTCTTCAGAACGCATTAACTCGGTGACATTCTTTGCATCATCAAAGGCTGTAAATGAATTATTTAATGAAGAAATTGCCTTGGCGTACGCCTGGTCGAAATGCGTTAAAGTAAAAGCCCCCGATCCTGCCTCTAAAAAGTGCGGATCTAAGTCCAATGCCAACGTGTTCTCATTCATGCCTAATGGGTTTAATCCACCTTCAGCATTCTCCATCATATTTTGCAATTCATCAGCATGAATAGATAATTCCATTAACTCAGGCACCGTACTACGATCAATAATTTGAATTCCTTCATGTTCAGGATTAGGATCCTTATCAGGAAGCATAGAATTTCCAATAACCCAGTTCATATATGTACCCGTTCCTGTCTTGCTAGCCCAGTGATCGAAACCCCAATGACGAGTTACACCCGTTTTCTCGTTAATTTTACTAACATCGGAACCTAAATGGCCCCATCCATTATTTTTATTTGATTTATAATCTTTTCTCCATGTTAATTCCGCAGTCTTTAATCCTACTGACGCAAACCGAGCCGCTGTTGTTGCAAATTTCCTTTCATCAAAATAATCCACCGCAACCGGCTTCCCTAAAATTAACACCGCTTCTGTTCTAGGAACCCAAGTAAAATCATTATCCGCAATTAGTTTATAATACCCTTTTAATGCTGTTAAGTAGTGTCCATAGGCATCCCCATGCCCTTGTGGATACATTTTTTGAGCATCTTCAGCATTTATTACACCATCAAAATCACCATCTTGATCTTCGTTGATATTATAATTTATAGAATATATTACCTCGCCTGAGTCTATACCTCTGGTATAATTCCAATACAACCTATTATATGCAGGGGAAGTTCTAACACCGGGCATCATCAAATCATCTCTACCACGATTTAAGGCCAATTCCTCTTCCAACAAGCTGCCCACTTGCCCTTTAAATGAAAACATTGATGTAGATATACTACCCAGCTCACCATCCGCAGTACCTATTCCTATAGTTGGATTCGACGCGTCAGCCACTGCCTCATTTCCTAAAAAATTATATAAATCATTTAAATAACCCGCAGCTAGCAGTAATGCATCATTTGCAGGACCAAAGTTAATACCTGGTGAATTACCTATACTTAAATTTTTACCTCTGTTTAGTACAGTTTCATAGATTTCTATCAAACCGGCATCATTGATATTATCTAAATTCAGAGCAACATCGCCTTCCCACTTTTCTCCAGCTTGAGTAAGCATACTAACTCCAGTATTGACCCTATTACTAAATAAGTTTTTCGATCTTTGATTAAAGGGGTTAATACCGGCTAAGACTCTTTTAATCCATCCTTCAACTAATTGCGGCTCAGTCCATTTAGACCATTTCTTGGACTGTATAGGATAATTTGTATTATTTTTAGCTTTATAACGCATGATGACGTAATTATCGATTAAAGCTAATATATCAGCTTTCCGCCCAAGTACAGCATTAGTAGTCGGCGAAGAGGAACCGTCACTGGAAGAGATAGTATTCCATTTTGAATTAGGATTTTTATCGGGATCAGCTCTGTCTTGCATTAATTGCGAGAAGATTTTGACATCCAATTTTTGGGATGTGTCTATATCATTATTGCCGAAAACATTTACGACTATATTATTGTTCTTTTTTATAATTGAGCTATCTAATTTCCATGCAAAATCAAAACTATCATCTAAGTCTGGAGGCAAGTTAATATTGGGAGTATTAACGGTACCTTTAAATTTAACATTTAATTTTAAACCAGTGCCACCTCCCCCGTCCAAGTTCATGACATCCAACCCATCAGAATTATTTAGTGGTGCTATTTGATACTTACCTGGGTTAAAATAATTACCGCCATCGGACAACCGATATAATTCAGTTACAACTCCATCAGCTACTGATTTAACTACAAATTCCGCATACGATGTTAGGGAATTGGGCACTCCACCTATCAACCTAATTCGATCTTCTTTTTGATAATTTTGCCCACCTGATACAATTTCAACATAGTCCACCTCCGTTGACTTAGAACTAAATTTGCTAATTATTAATTGACTATTAAGAAATACCTCTACATCAGAACCATTATCTAACTCCATGGCTAGAAAATATTCTTGGGAATTATCTAGCATATTGGAATCAACGCTAAATTCATTAAATAAAATACTGTGTGGCGTATTGGGATCAAATGCTTCGGTCAGATTGTTTATATTTCTATATTCTAATCTTTCACCTAAATCTATATCCACTTCAATAACTTTATTATTCCCTGTATTTTGAATTGAAGCGATGCTCCCTAGATAAACATCATCATTAACAGAACTTAAAGTTATTTTATTACCCACACTTAAAAGATTTACATCATCGACATTTTCAAATTTTAACCTTGATGTATAATCTTTCACCTCTGAAACTGTTGAATAGTTAATGGAGTTAATTGCAGAGAAATCTGTAGAAATAACAATGGAATTATTAATAGTATTTATATTGTTTAATGTTAATATAGTATTAATATCTGATTTCTTAGGATACTTGATGTAATTCCACTTACCACCCTTATAAACCTCTTGGATTTCATACAGATACACCGTAGGGGGCACCCCATTTTGAGGTTGCGCAATTTTCCAATCAAATTCAAAATCATCAGAATTGCCAGCGAAATCTAATATTTGCTGGATTGTTACTTTTTCATTAAGTGGATTTTCAGAAGAAACGACTTTCAGTTCATTCTGCTGCAACGTGGGTTCTACCTTAATAATATAAACACTTACAGGATCTCCTTTAGATGTAAATTTTTCGCCATCACCGGCAATGAGTGAGACATATCCATACCCGGGGCCTAGTGCTGTTAATGCATAAGAGTTAACTGCTACATCATCATCAAGAACCTCCATAACGTGTTCAGGTGAATAGTATGATACTCCTTCAGCCTTATCCACTGGCATTTGTTTCACTTTACCAAAGTATTCCAAACTACCATTAAGATAATCATTACTGGGATCCGTTACGGAATTTGGAACCTGCAGAACAATAATGTTATTTGCTGAAGTTTTTAATTTATCTTTACTATCTTTTGATATTTCATCTGTTATAATTGTTTTATTTTCATCATCAATTTTAGTTACCTTTGTTTTATAAGGCGATCCATCTTTTGTGAAGCCAATTATATGAATCTCATCACCCACCACGATCCCCTGCTTATTATCAAAATCTATCTTAATTTTCTGATCATGTGAGAGATACGCTTTTTTAGCAACAATGCCCTTAGTTTTTATATAAGCTCGACTAAATAAATCTTTCCAAGTTTGCTTTTTTTTCACTGAGTCACCAAGATATATTTTGCTAATATCATTGATATCATTTTCAGATAATGTATTTAATAACAAATAATCACTGCCTACAATTTCATTTATATTTTCGCCCTTAAATACTAATGCTCCTTGATCACCGCGATTGGGATCATAAAACAATCTTTTAACCAAGTGAGGAGGCAAATCTGGAAAATACGTTAATCCACTTCTTACTTCTTTATTAATCGAGTCGAGTAATTCTTTATTTTCATTGGAAAAATAATATATTTTTTCTTTGGTAGGGTCATGCAAAATAACGCTTTTTTCAGGTGGATTCATTGAATGCTCTGAACTTTGGTACAATATTTTTAAACTAGATTGTTCACTAACAGATGGTAATCCATAAATTGGTGTTGTTAATGTCTGTGCAATCCTCATTACCGGAACATTAACGGGCCATTTTGCATTGTAAACTATTGGCAGTGAGAAATCGTTTATATCATAATATGCATTCTCTGAAGTTTTCGCTCTCAAAAATTGAGTATACTGAACAACGCTATTTATATCATCATCGTGAAAAAATTCAGGAAACCAAAAGTTTTTGACCTTGGTTTTATAGTAATACTGCATGGAAAAAGTCGGTACATCATGTTCATCATGCCCTCCCCTAAATACCCAGATATTATTTTTTCTATCTTTATATGTGATATTTTTTGCTAACGGATTTGATGGTATAATTTTTTCTGTATGTATTTCAGTGTCTTTGAATCTATTTTTCACTTTAGCCATATTTAATGCATTCGAATCTAAGGGAATTATCAATGTTAAATTATTATCAGAATTCAACGGCATAACTCCTCCTTCAGTAAAATCTAGATCAATTAAAGTTTTGTTAGAGTTCGCCACCACCTTAGGATACCATCTAATACCGTCATCATTTTCCACAATAACGGTTTGACCTTTTTTCTTAGCTAATAGAGAATTTAACTCATCGTTAATAGTATAAGTAATTATTTTATTAGATATTGCACTTTGTTTTATATAATAAATATTATTTACCGTTAGGTAGCCCTCTAGTTTTGTTTTGTAATCGTTAAATTTAACTACATACATGTATTTACTTTTGGAATCAGCAAGTGAAGTGCGTCCAGATATAGATATCTCAAAAGTATTTTTATTCTTATCATAAGATTCAACTGTAAAATTATTGTTATAATATTCTTGGTCTGATCCAAATATATTAATTAAATCGCCATCATTTAATGCTTCCTCGAAAGGAGCTTCAATCTCAACTTTTGCCTTGTTTCCCAACTGGGTAATAGTTTTAATTTTAAATGACTGCTTTGTTACATATAACATTGTAGGTAAAGTTGAAATGGATTTGGATACATCTAATGTTAATAGTGATTTTCTTTTATAATAGTGAACAGGAATGTCTATAGAATCATGCTTTAATTTTGCAGATAACTTACCATCAGTGTCAACCCTCGAATTAGATATAACTAAATTTCCTAATTGTCTATTAAGATTTGTACCATTTTTATAAGGAGGTTCCATTAACGGAAGCGGCATTGGAGGTTGTATTATATCGCCTGCAAAAACTTCAAAATTAAATGTTAAATTATTTTCTAGCTGTTCCCTTAAAACCTGGTAGGCAGCCATACTTGGCCTATCGTCTGAATCTTTATACTCTAACAAAACATAGGGCTCAGAGGAAAATTTATTTCCTGATACGATATTTAAATCATCTCTAAGCGCGAAAACTTGCCCTCCTATAATTTGCGCATGCTCTTCGTTCGGATTATATCCTTCTCTTATTTCAAAACCTCTTTCTCCTTTATTTATTTCGTTATTTATTAAATGACCCTTAATTGTAGTGTCATCTATTTTAGCAGCAGAGCTTACTTCAAATTTACCTCCATTTTTAAAATACAACACATCTCCTATATCAAGTGACGATTTTAAATTTTCTACCGTGATTCCACTATTAGTATGATTTCCAATTTTGTATTTGCTACCCGATACGACATATTCACCCCCTCTTCTATTAACATAATAAATTTCGCCAGATGCCTTTAAACTATTTAACGGACCACTACCATCATTACTAGCTAGCACTATCGCATTTTTCGCACTCTCAGCTTCGTAACCATTCTCTTCATGTGGCCACATCAATTCGTAATCAACTATTACAGAAGGCCATAAATTATTATGCGAATCTGTTATCTGACTTTTCCTGAACCACCATACCTGTAGTTTTTCGCTAATATTAGGAATCTTATTAACAGGGATAATAGATCCTTTTAACGCAGAACCATACCCTTCTTCCAGGGGATCAATGTAGGCATTTATGTTATACAATACACCTTGCTTTTTATTTATATATCCTACATATGATTCATCCCCATCCACCAGACCAAATTCATTTATTGATGGAGGATTTATCCTTTCTCCAATAACTGCGTTCTTGCTTAAGTAAATAGGTAAAACATTTTTACTGTAGTCGCTATTTTTTAAAAACCATGAATCTTTTAAACTATTTGTTATTTCCACTTT
>MDTA01226262.1_pt1 | contig 10586 bp, 9 predicted proteins | sample 811151 | NCBI WGS metagenome assembly MDTA01 (sample SAMN05326648, study PRJNA326480) | marine metagenome | isolation source: seawater | place: Indian Ocean: South | collected 2010 | reverse complement strand
GACGATTTCCCCAAAACGGTGCGCGCGCACGCCACCGTGGACGAAACCATGGACGACGCGCAGATCGAGGACGAGGACGAGGATGAAAACTAGCGCGTCGAGCGCGTCTCGCGTCCGCGCGTGTGTGTAATACAACCGAACCGGTCTAAAAATCTACAAGCCCTCTTCCTCACGCCCCTCTCTTGATGGCCGGCGCTATGTGTTCGAGCGCTTCCATGCTCACCACCGAGTTCCCACGCACGACGATCATGCCCATGGGCGTCTTTTCGGACGTCGTATCGTTCGTCGCGTCGTCGAGCACGAGGTTGAGAAATTGATCGAACCCTCTCAACACGCCGATCACGTTCCGGTTGCCGTTTAATCGAAGACGGAGCTTCTTATCCATGTACCTGGGGACGAGAAACGCGCTCGAGGGTCAGCGGTCGATGTCTCGACGTCTGGAGACGCGCGCGCGCGGGCGTCGCGCGAGGAACGGGCGGGGACGTCGCGGGACCCTCGCCGCCACTTTTTCAGTCGCGCGCGAGAGAATCGGTCCGTCGCGCGCGAGAGAGACGGGTCGCGCGCGAGGGCGAGGGCGAGAGAGACGCGAGCGAAGGTTGTGCACGCACTGTTTCAATTCGGGAATCGCCACGCCGCCCATGATGCCTCGAGCGCGTCGCAATGGAGATGCAATCGGGATTGTCGGGACGGGGACGCGCGCGGCGTCGCGTTACATGAATTTCTTCGTTTTCGACGTGGCTTTCGCCTCGAGCGGGTCCTCCGGCCAGAAGTGTTTGGGATACCGACCGGCGAGATCGCGGCGGACGTCGGCGTAGGCGCCTCGCCAAAAAGACGCGAGGTCGCGCGTGATGGCTTGCGGGCGACCCGCCGGCGAGAGCAAGTGACATTCGCACGGCGCGCCGGCGACGCGGATGTTTTCTGCGCCGAAAAACTCTTGCACACGCGCGGCGACGATGGGAACGTCACCGTCGTAATTGACCTGGCATTTTGAACCGCTGGGGAGAGTGACGGTGGTGGGACACGCGTCGTCGACGAGGCATTGGTGGTCGTAGGTGGTGAAGTGAGCTTTGATGAGCGCGACGAGGTCCACCGAGGTCAAATCCGACTTGCACGTCGCGCCCGCGAGCCAAGGGGCGAGCCATTCGTCGGCGGTGTGCATGAGAGCGTTTTCGGATAAATCGGGAAACGTTTCGTCGACGCCGTTGCGATGGATGAATCGCGCGCGTTTGAGCCAGAGCGTCGCGGTTTTGTTCAGCGAAAACGCGTTGGCGAGACCCATCTCTCGCACGCCGTCCATCATCGCGCTCGTCGTCGATTCTGGATCATCCTTGACCGAGAATGGAATCTCTCTGAGAACCAACTCGCCCACGGACAGACGTTTGCGAGCAAAGACGGACTTTGAGGCGCTCGCCCAAAACACTTCGTCGCGTTGCCTCGCGAGCGTTCCGAAGAGCGCGCCTTCGGGACCTTCAAAACACGCGCGATCGATCGGGGCCGCCATGCGCAAACGATCGCTTCGCGCACCCGCGCTCCCCGCACCGTCGCCCACTAATTCCACGACGACGAGGGTCTCGTTCGATTTATCTCCCGAACGAAGAAGCGCGTCGTCCTTGTGGTTGCTTCCCACGCTCGCGGCGCCGCCGCCGGAGAGTTGAAACGCGCCCCCACGGTTTTTACGCGCCGCGACGCGATCTGGGTACGCGACAGCGAGTAGTAAACCCGCCTCGCTCTCCCCCGCGCCGCACAGAAACGGCCAGACCGCGCCGGAGGGATCGCCCTCGCCGACGCCCGGCGCGCAAAAGTCGGGATGCGACCTCGCCAACGAACGCAAATGGCCGAGCAATTGCTCCGCCACCTTCTTCGCCTCGACGACCGCGCGTTCGTCCACGTTCCAGCTCGCACCGCTCGCACCGCCCGTCGCGACGCTCACCGCCGAGTTGATGCTCGCGCGTTTCCCTCGCGGCGCGCCTTTAATCTTTTTCCCACTCTTCGGCAGTTTGGTGCCGATTGGCACGCGCGTCGGCGTCGCCTTGTCCGACGGCGCGCCCGTCGTCTCACCCGTGTCACCCATGGGATCTTGGCCCCAGAGCGCGCGTAATCTACATCTAATGTCTAACGGGGCGTCCCGCCCGGAGATTAAATCGCGATCGCCGACGACTGCGGCGAGTTGACACGCCAATCTCGCGCTCTCGCCGCCTCTCGACGCTCCGAAGAGAAGCATTCGCGCGAGGCGAGGGTGCACGGGAAGCTCCGACATGATGGTCCCTATCTCCGTCGGTGCGTGTTTATCTTCTCTCAGCGCCCCGAGTTCGCGCAATAACCGTCTCGCGGCGAGCAACGGTCCCTCGGGCGGGGGATCGAGCCACGCCATGTCGGCGCCGTCGCCGACGCCCCACGCCGCTAAATCCAACGCCACCGGCGTTAGATCCGCCTGTAATATCTCCGGTGTCGTGTCTGGCGCGAGTTTCTCGTTTGCGGACTCGCTCCACAGGCGGTAACACGTGCCCGGGGCGATGCGTCCGGCGCGACCGCGTCTCTGATCCGCCGATGCCTTGGACACTCGCGTCGTCTCCAGTCGCGTCATGCCCTTTCTGGAATCGAATTTCGGCGTCTTACACAACCCCGAGTCGACGACCACCTTGACACCGCTGATCGTGAGCGATGACTCGGCGATGGGCGTGCTCACGACGACGCGACGCGTTCCCGGCCGCGATGGAGCGAGCGCCGCGGCTTGCTCCTCTCGCGAGAGCGCTCCGTACAGCGGCAACGCCGATACGTCGCTCGGGAGCTCTTTCCGTAAATCCCGCACGACTCGCTTGATCTCCGCCGCGCCCGGAAGAAAACACAACACATCGCCGTCGGGACTAGCGTGCACGGCGTCCTTCACCGCGCGAACCGTCGCGCGCTCGAGCTCGCCCCAACCGACGCCCGGAGCGCCGAGATACACCGTCTCCACCGGGTACGATTTCCCCTCGCTCACGAGCGCTGGCACCTCCGGCCCGTCCTCGTCCCTCAACAACGCCGCCACGCGCGTTCCCACCTCCCCGAGCGTCGCGCTCATGACGAGCAGACGTAAATCCGGACGAATAGTTTGTTGCACCTCTCGACACAGCGCCAACGCGACGTCGGCGTCCAAACTTCGTTCGTGAAATTCATCAAACACCACCGCCGCCACCCCACTAAGCTCCGGGTCGTTTCGTAATCTTCGAACCAACACCCCCTCCGTCACCACCTCCACGCGCGTGTCCGCGCTCACGACGGATTCGAATCGCACGCGATAGCCCACCGCGCGCCCCACGGGTTCGCCGAGCGTCTCCGCCATCCTCATCGCCGCCGCCTTCGCCGCCAAACGCCTCGGTTCGAGCACTAAAACGGTACGATTTCGACCCTCCTCACCCCTCGCGCTCTCTGCATCGCCGTACCCTCGCGGTTTATCCAGCATCATCGCCAACGGAATCGTCGTCGTCTTCCCCGCGCCCGGCGGCGCGCGCAGCGTGGCGTTTCGATTCGTCTGCGCGCGTCGTCGTCGAGTCTCTTCGCGTCAATCCATCGTTCGCGCGCGTCGCGCGCGCGTCGTCCCCATCGTTCGAATCTCTCATCGCGCACCTCCAACGCGCGCAGACACGCGTCGACGACGTCGCGTATGGGTAACGCCGCCGTCGCCCTTCGCACGCGCGCGCGTCTCTCGTCGTCCCCGTCGTCGTCCTCCGCGCGCGACGCGCATCGCGCGCGACGATGGATTCGACGACGACGCGACGCGTCTTTTCTCCCACCTCGCTCGGCGAGCGACGCCGGCGCGCGACGACACCTCGTCGTCATTGACGCGCGCGCGCGCATCAATGCCGCGCGAGACCAACGTCACGCGCGTGGGCCCGTACGCCCTCGGGCGAACGCTGGGTAAAGGCGCGTTCGGATGGGTAAAACTGGGCGTGCACGATAAGACCGGGGTGAAGGTGGCGGTCAAGGTGCGAATTCGCGCGCGCGAGGGCGATGGGCGCGCGAGGGATGACGGTTGTCGAATGATTCGGGAACGCGGCGCGCCCAAGTGTTTCGTCGATGACTCGGCGCTCGAACGCGCTCGAATCGCGGGAAAAGTGACGCGCGTCTCGCGCATCTCTTCGGACGCTCGACGACTGACGCGAGAACGAGCGCTCGAACGAGCGCTCGAACCCGATCGGTAGATTTTGGACAGGGAGAATTTGCAACACCTCGACGAACAGGACCAAGTCAAGGCGGAGGTCAAGGCGATGGCGGAGCTCACGCATCCGTGCATCGTCGATCTTCGTGAGGTCCTGTCGAACGATCGGTGCGTGTTCATGGTGATGCAGTACTGCCCGGGTGGGGAGTTGTACGACATTGTGCGCGCGCGGGGACCGTTCGACGAGGCGACGGCGAGGCGGCATTTTCAGCGGTTGATTCAGGGGGTGGATTTTTGTCACAAGAAACGAATCTATCATCGAGATTTGAAGCCAGAAAACTTGTTTTTGGACGAGTGCGGGGAGGTTTGCATCGGTGATTTCGGTCTCGCGGCGCTGCGACAGGATGCGGATGATAATAATCTGCGAACAATTTGCGGGACGCCGCACTTCTCCGCGCCCGAGGTGATGGGAGGATCGAGACGACTCGTCGGGAATAAGAATTTCAAGACGGTCAACACGCACACGCGGGAGCACGGGTACGACGGTGGACCCGCGGATGTGTGGAGCTGCGGATGCATCCTGTACTTTCTCTTGACTGGTAAATTTCCCTTTGACGGGAAAAATTTCGTGCAGCTGCAACTCATGGTGCAAAAGACGGAACCGTACTTTGCCGGCGGCGCCGTGTCCAAGCACGCGCAGAAACTCATTCGAGGCATGCTCGTCAAGGACCCGGTGAAGCGTTGGACGATTCCGACGGTGATGCGACAGTCATGGTTCACGCAAGATTACGTCCCGGTCGAGGTGAAACACGAGGGTACCAACGCGCGCTTCTTCGACGAGGAGGATCCCACGCTCGCCGAATTCATGACTCCCGACGAACGTCTCGTCGTCAAGGAATCGTCGCACATGAGCGTGAGTGAGTCCGCGCACATGCGACCGATCAAACAATTAAACGCATTCGAGCTCATCAACATCGCCGCGTTCGACGTCGCCGACATCTTCGACGACGACGACAACACGGTGAACAACGCCACGCGTTTCATGAGCACGGAATCGCCAGAACGCGTACAAGAGGCGGTTTGTCGCGCCGCTGAGTCCCTCAATTTCGTCGTCAGGCGACAGACAAAGGCGCGAATCATGTTCACGTGCGACGATTTGGGTCTCGTCGTCATGATGCGCACGTATCAGGTGGTTCCGGGCGTGTACCTTTACACGTTTAGTCGCGACGAGGGCGGACGCGAACACTTTCACGAGTGGTTTGAAAAGATTTGCGCGCCGAAAGGGGCGGTCGGGAAGATGATTCACGTCGCATGAGTGAGGTGTGTACAAGAGATGCGTCGTCGCCGACGCGTTGTAAAGAGAAGGATGATGAATATATTTTAACAATTCAGCCGCGGCGCAATAACTCAATAAAAACGTCGACGCCGATGACGGAGATTCGATCATTCGCCGCCGCCCGCTCGCGTTCCTTCGCGGTGTTGTACCCCCAATCCACTAAGAATAACTCCCAATCGTCCAAATCGTCGCATTTGCACACCTTTTCCAGCGTACTGAGCTTGTCCTCGACGAAAATCTTCCGAGGATTCCCATCGACGCCGAGCGTTCGCAAGACATCCGTCTTCGGAATGCCGCTCACCGTCGTGCTGTACATGTCTTCATCCTCGACGACGACCCCACCCATTTTCGCTAAAATCGCAAGCGCAAAACGACCCTGTTTCGTCGTCACGATCTTCACATCGGCGTCCGCTCTTTCTTGCGCCGCGAGCACCGCCTCCGCCACGCCCGGATACAACGCGTTCGGCGCCAACCACCCGTCAAAATCGTCTCGAATCCACTCGTCTCGCACGCGTCCGAACGCCTCCACCATCGTCCCTCGCTCGAGATTCCATCGTTCCATCAATTTCGGCGACAATGCATCCCAATCGTCCAGAATTTCCTCCACAGAGTATCCCGGAAGATTTTCCAACAGGGCGCGCGCGAGCGTCGTGTTCTCGTACCCAGTCTCCACCACTGGACGCACCGCACGGAGCGCGTCGAGCACGCGATCGCGATCGCGATCGGCGCGTTCGGTGGCGAATATTTCTGGCCATAATTCCGTGCCGTGTTTCCACGCGCTCAGGGAGGATTCACCGACGGAATCGCACACGACGCCATCGAAATCGAGCGCGAAGATGACGCCATCGCGAGGCGCGGATGCGTTCACGTTTGATGCCGTCGCGCGCGTGGCGAGGCGCGCGCGCGACGGACGAGCGCGAGAACGCGTCGAGGAAAATTTAATGCACGCGTCGAGCGACGCGCGGGCGGACATAACGCGCGAGAGAGACGCGAAATGGGGTGTTTTGGTCGTCAGTCGACTGGACTCAACAACATCTCTTTCTATCCAATGTCGCCGCCGCGGCGGATGATTTTCTCTCCTGTTCCTCCTGTCTCGCGCGCTCTCGAGCTAAAAGCGTGTCGAGCGATGTCGTCGGATCGTGCGCTGTCGTCTTTCCGACCGAAGTGGAAGCTCCGTTCTGTTGTTCCCACATGGCGTGGTATTTCCCGCCTCGGCGCAAGAGGGCGTCGTGCGACCCGTACTCGACGACGCGACCATCCTCTAAGAGGGCAATATTATCGCAATTGCGCGCGGTGGACAGTCTGTGGGCGACGACGATGGTTGTCTTTCCTTTCATCAACACCTCGAGCATGGTGAGAATGTCCTTCTCGGTGTTGGTGTCCAACGCGCTGGTGGCCTCGTCCATCAAGACGAGGGGCGAATCTTTGAGCAACGCGCGCGCGATGGCGACGCGCTGTTTCTCACCGCCGCTAAGCTTGAGACCGCGCTCGCCGACGATGGTGTCGTACGCATTGGGCATACGCGTGATCGGGCCGTCGATGGCGGCAAGACGGGCCGCCTCGCGGACGTCCGCGGACGTGGCGTCCATGCGACCGTAGTTTATGTTGTAGTGAATCGTGTCGTTGAACAGGACGGTGTCTTGCGGGACGACGGCGATGGCGCGACGCAGGGAGTCGAGGGATACTTTTTGGGCGTCTTGGCCGCCTAAAAATATCCCCGATGACGCGTCGGCGGCGCTCTCCTGGGCGTCGTACAGTCTAAACAACAGACGCAAGAGGGTGCTCTTGCCGCTCCCGCTCGCGCCGACGAGCGCGAGGGATTCACCCGCGGGGACGGTCACGGATAAGCCGTTCAGGATGTTTCTCCCGTCATCGTAACCGAAGGTAACGTCCTTGAACTCGACGGATAACCCCTCCGACGGGACGATGAGCTCCGGCGCGTTTTCAATCTCCTTCACCGAGCTCGTCTCTTGCAACAGGTGAAACATCGACGTCATGTCGATGAGCGATTGACGAGCCTCGCGATAGACGGAGCCCAAAAAGTTCAAAGGCACGGACAGTTGGAAGAGTAAACCTTGCACCATGACCAAATCACCCACGGTGAGATTACCCGCCGCAACGCCCTGCGCGGCGAGAAGCATCGCCGCAGAGAGAGATGCAGAAAAAATAGCGTTTTGTCCAAAGTTTAACATTCCGAGCGAACTCGCAATCTTTAGGTTCGCCTGTTCCACGCCCTTGAGACTCTCGTCGTAGCGCTTCACCTCGTGCTCTTCGTTGTTGAAATACTTGACCGTTTCAAAGTTCAACAATGAATCAATCGCCTTGGTGTTGCCTTCGTTTTCCAACGCGTTAGCCTGTCGTCTAAATTTCGTTCTCCACTGTGTGCATCCGATCGTGAACGCGGCGTACGTCGCGATCGTCCCGCCCGTCAACATGGCGAACTCGGGTCCGCACTTGGTGGCGAGAATGCCGCTCACCAGCGCGATCTCGAACGCCGTGGGGAACACGTTGAACACCATGCTGTTCAACAAAAAACTAATACCTCGCGTCCCGCGATCGATCGTGCGATTCAACGCCCCAGTCTGTCTATCGAGGTGATACTTGAGATCCAACGCGTGTAAATGCGCGAACACGCGTCGCGCGACGGCTCGAATCGCCCCTTGACTCACCTTGGCGAACGTCGCGTTTCTCAACTCGTTGGCTAAACTCGCCGACGCTCGCAGCGCGCCGTATCCCACCAACATCGCCGCCGGCGTCGCAACGATCGTCGTCATCGGCAGCGTCCCTATTGCCGCCGCCCCCGTCGTCGCCACCCCCGCCTGCGCGCTCAGCCCGTCGATCGCGTACTTAAACGCGAACGGCACGCTCACGTTGGCCACTTTGCTCGCCACGAGCAGCGACAGCGCCGCCGCCACCCTCCGCTTCGCCGCCGGGTTCTCGTCGTTCCACAGGTACCCACCGAGCGTGCGAATGATCCCAAAATCAATATCGTCTGCGTTCAGCGCCTTGACCTCGGTGGACGTCGTCGCCGTCGCCGTCTTCTCGTCCCTCGTCTTTGCCGTCTCCGACGTCTCCGACGTCGACGCCGAATCGCTCGCCCCCGACGTCGACACCGCGCCGCCCACGCGCGCGCGCGCCTCCGCCGAACTCGCAAACGTCGCGCGCGCGTCTCGTCGCCACTCCTTCCATTTCCCGGCGCCTCTCGACACCGATTCTCTCCCCCGCGCGCGCGCCAGCCCGCCGCCGCGCGCGCACGACGCCCATCGCTCCCTCGTCGCCTTCCCCGCCCGCGTCACCGCGCGCGCGCGACCGAACGCTCGCAGCGCCTCCCTTCTCGCGTTCGACGCCATCCAACCCTCTCGCGCGCGCTCGCGCGCTCGACTCTCGCGCGCGCCCACACCGAGCTCGGACCATCATTTCAAAACGCGTCGCGCGCCCGCCAGTCGTCGACGCCCATGTCGCGCGAGACGCGCGCGAGCGACGACCCGCCGACGGCGACGACGTCCGCGCGCGTCCGCGTCGACGTCAAGAGCGCGCGGTGCGGGGCGTGCGGACGCGCGTTCGACGAACGCGGCGACGCGAGCGCGGAGAACGGTCTCGCGGTCACCGCGCTCGAGCCGAGCGTCGACGAGGAGGAGGAGGAGGAGGAGGAGGAGACGCGCGCGCGCACGGTCAGACGATTGCGCTCGCTGGAGAACCCGGCCATCGGAGCGATATGCCCGCGCTGTTACCAGCGGGAGTACCGGCGGCGCGTCAAGGCGTCGGCGCGAGGCCCGTGCGCGGCGTGCGAGAAGACGACGCCGTCGGGACAGTGGATGCGTTCGCAGGTCGGGCCGAGTAAAGGGCAAGATTTGTGTCAGCGGTGTTACGAGGAGGAGAAGATGGCGAGGAAGGATGCGCTGCAGGTGACGAGAAACGCGAAGAAGTGCGCCAAGTGCGACCGCGTCGGGACGGGGAGCGCGCACACGTACTGGTATCGCTCCGAGGCGTTGAATTTCGAGGGTCTGCACGTGTGTAAATCGTGTTATATCTTGGAGTATCGCGAGAGGATGAACGCCGATCCGAACGTGTCGTGCGATGGGTGCGGGAAGACGGAGCTTTCGACGGGGAACTGGAGAAAGAATAAAACCACCGGCGGGCACTGGTGCAACGCGTGTTACAAGAAGAATCGTCTCGATCGCATGAACGACGATCCGAACGTCGTGTGCTGGAAGTGCGACGCGATGACGAGCTGGGGTCCGGAGTGGAGGCGCAACGGGAACGCGTACGTGTGCATGAAGTGCACGCAACTGGAACATCAGAGGAAACGGTTGGCGAAGACCAAGCGAAAACGAACCGCCGACGCGACGCCGAAGACGGCGTCACGAGCCGACGACGAATGAGACGGAAAAGAAACCTTTTTGTACGATACCACCGCGGTCGCGCAGACCTCGTAGCCAATTTGTAACGCGTACGGCGCCCTGTAACTCGCACCGACGCCGAGAGGACACTTTTCCGAGACGACTCCGCACTCTCGCGCGCGTCATGTCGCGCGCGGACGAGGACGACGAGCGTCCCGGAACCATCCCGTGGGACGAGGACCACGTCTCGCGCGCGATCGAGGCGCGTCGCGCGCTCGACACGAGCTCGAAAGGCGTCGCGCGTCGACACCGCGAACGAATGAATGAAAAGTGCGAGACGACTGACGAGACGACGACGATCGCTCGAACGCGACGCAGAGATCGCTCGCGCACGTCGGAGAGTTTGCCGTGAATGAATTCAAGCGTCACGAGGCGTACGTGCGCGTGCGAGGTCTTCCATTCGACGTGAAGATCGACGGTTGGGCGCGGCAGTCGAGGAGCGTGCACGGCGACGAGGTGTGCGTGTTGATCGATCCGAGCGAGGAGTGGGAGCGCGTCGGTGGAGGTGATGACGGTGACGACGTATGCGCGAGCGTGGACGTCGACGCCGACGGTGGGCGACGCGTGGAGTCCATGGCGGCGGTGTGTCGACGCGGGTGGCGACCGACGGGTATCGTCGTGGCGACGGTGACGCCGTCGGCGAGACGCGCGAACATGGTCGGGAAATTAGAGATGGAGACGAACGAGGCGCTGACGTTCGTGCCTGTGGATG
>MDTA01114200.1_pt1 | contig 10586 bp, 6 predicted proteins | sample 811151 | NCBI WGS metagenome assembly MDTA01 (sample SAMN05326648, study PRJNA326480) | marine metagenome | isolation source: seawater | place: Indian Ocean: South | collected 2010 | reverse complement strand
GACTAAAAACTGTTTTTTTTGGGCTTTAATTAAAGCTTATTGGATCAACATCAACTGAAAGTTTTATTCCTGACGAAAATTTATATTTTGGGATTACAGTTGATAAAGAATTTTGTAATTTTAATGTTTTTGACCCTCTAATTAATAGCCTGATTCGATATTTCTTTTTTAATTTAAATAAAGGTGCACTTACTGGTCCTAAGACTTTTGCATCAATTTTTTTTTCTAGAAATACTTTAAATTTAAGTGCATCTTTCTCTACTTTAATCTCATTCTCTCCGGTCAAAATTAAAGAAATAAATCTTTGAAATGGAGGAAGGCAATTTTGCCTTCTTATATCAATTTCTTTTTCTAAAAAATTATCTGGATTTTTATTAGTAATATCTGAAATCATTTTTGTATTTGTATTATATGTTTGAAAGTAAATTGTAGACGGTCTTCCAGCACGTCCAGCTCTACCAGATAATTGATGATATAATTGTAAGTTTTTTTCTGCACTTCTCAAATCATGTCCTTGAGAAGTAAGATCAATATCAACAACTACAATACAATTTAAACTAGGAAAATGAAAACCCTTTGAAATTATTTGAGTTCCAACTAAAATTTCGATTTCATTATTAGCAATCTTTTCTAATTTTGTCTTAGAATTTTTTTTATTCATAGTATCACTTGAAAAAATTTCTATTTTTCTTAAAGGAAAATTTTTTTTTACTTCTTCAGAAATTCTTTCTACACCTGGGCCACTAAAAATAAAATTACAGTTTCCTTGTTTGATACAATTTCTTGTTAAAGAAGTTTTATATCCACAATAATGACATAATAAATTATTCTTATTTTTATGATAAACTAAATTTATTGAACAATTTGGACAAGAGTAACTATTTAAACATTTATTACACAAAACATTTGGTGAAAATCCCCTTCGATTCAAAAAAAACAAAACTTGGTCCTTTTTTGCTAAATGATTATTTACTTTTTTGATTATCTCTTTTGAAATCCAAGATTGTTTTTCTAACTTAACTTTATTTAAATCAATTATTTCATGATTCGGTAAAGAGGCATTTTGAAATCGTTGTTTTAACTTTGAAATATTATATTTTCCTTTTTTAATATTTTCATATGTTTCAATTGATGGAACAGCTGTAACTAAATTGATTGGAATATTTTCAAACATCGCTCTTGAAATTGCCATATCACGAGCATTATAAATTATTCCCTCATCTTGTTTGTATGATTGATCATGTTCTTCATCAACTATAATTAAGCCAAGTTTTTTGAAAGGTAAAAATAATGAAGATCTCGCACCAATTACTACATTAATATCTCCATTAATTATTCCACTCCAAATTATTTCTTTATTTTTTTTTGTGACACCAGAGTGCCAAACTGCAGGTTTAAACCCAAAAATTTCTGCAAATTTTTTTTCAAATTGGCTTGTCAAGCCAATTTCGGGTAACATTATCAAGCCCTGATAACCTTTTTTAAGAATTTTTTTTAATGCTTCGAAGTAAACGATCGTTTTTCCTGATCCTGTAGTTCCTTGTAATACATGAACATTAAATTTATGATTTGAGGTATTCATTTCATCTAAAGATATTTTTTGTTCTCTTGTTAATTTTATTAAACTATCTTTTATCTCAGAGTTAAAATTTAAGTAGAACTTCTTATCAAATCTTACTACAGCTTTTCCACTCAATAATATTAATTTCAAAGCCATTCCTTTTGGAACAATATTATATTTTGCAAACCAATTTAAAAAATTGATAGTTGTTTTCTTTATTGGGGGTATATCTATCTTTCTTATTATCTTTCTAATCTTAAAATTCTTTGTGTTATTTTTTTCAAATTCATTCCATACAACTCCAGTCATTTTTGATTTACCAAATGGCACTTCAACAAAATCTCCAATATTTAATTTTGACTCACTTTCGTAAGTAAATGGATAATTAAATATGTTTGGTAAAAGAATCGGAAATTTCATTTATCTTTTACAATTAAAATTTATGAACTTTTAGATTAAATATGACCTAATTCTATCTTTTGTAAAGAGCACTTGTAAAATTTTTAAAAAAATGAAATTCATGTTCTAAGAATAAACCACCATTTTTTTTTGAAATTACGTAAAATCCACCTTCCTCGAGAGATAAGGAGTCCTCAATATCAGTCTCATTGATAAACATGTCTCTTTTGATTAATCCATTATGAGCAGAAATTATAGTGTTGCTGGTAGTTTCTACAGGTAAAGATATGTAATAATTCTTCAATTTCTTGCTTAAATCAGCAGCATCTTCATTATATGGACCATAATGTACTAATAATTTTTTTAAAATATCATATCCTCCAAAAGCTAATTCTGCAGTTTGACGTGCTCTACAAGAAACAGATGAGACAACAAGTGAAATAGGTAGTCTTAGATTTTTAATATGTTCACCCATCGCTCGAGCCTGTATCATTCCTCTACTATTTAAACAAACTGCATCTTTGAAATAGTCGTTTTCAGCATATCTACTATTATCTAGCCCATTACTATGAACGTGAGATTCAAGAACATCATACATTTGTACATCTATCCATTTGTCTCTTTCTGCATGTCTAAAATGTAAAATAAATCCACCTTCTAAAATTTTATTAGCCCAATATTCATCTTTTTTATCAAATTTTTTTGGAACATAAGTTTTTGAATCACTTAGATTAAATATTTTTTTTAAAATTTTATTTCTCTTTTCATAAAGAAATACTATTGAGGCAATTGTAACTATAAAAAAAGATACGCTTAAAATTACAAGTATAATTTGATTAATCTTTTTTAAATTTATCATATTCTTTAAAAATAAGTTAAAATAAGTATGATTTAAAAGTTATAGTTATTTTTTTTTAAATCAATCTTTTTGATTTAGAATGATTCTATTTTCAATTAATGATTATGAATGTATTGCTCTTTTATCAACTGATAAAGCTGCTTCTTTCACAGCTTCTGAAAAAGTTGGATGTGCATGACAAGTTCTAGCAATATCCTCAGAACTAGCACCAAATTCCATTGCAACACCTATTTCTGCTATTAGTTCACCGGCATGAGGTCCTATTATATGTGCACCTAGAACTTTATCAGTTTTTTTATCTGCTAAAATTTTTACAAAACCTTCAGCTTCATCAATAGCCTTTGCTCTGGAATTTGCCATGAAAGAAAATTTTCCAATCTTATAATCTATACTTTGTTCTTTTAGTTGTTCCTCTGTTTTACCAATTGAAGCAACTTCTGGTGTTGTATAAATGACGCCAGGAATTGTTTCATAATTTACATGACCTGATTGACCAGCAATATTTTCTGCAACAGCTATGCCTTCATCCTCAGCTTTATGTGCTAACATTGGTCCAACTATTACATCTCCTATTGCATAAATATTATCTATATTTGTCTTAAAATTTTTATCAGTTATTATTCTATTTTTTTTATCAAGTTTCACACCAATCTTATCTAAATTTAAATTACTAGTATTAGGTTTTCTCCCTACAGAAATTAATACAACATTACACTCAAAATTTTTTTTCTTTCCGTCTTTGTCTGTAGTGGAAATTTTGGCACCAAATTCATTTTTTTCTATTTTATCAACTCTATATTGCATATGAAAGGTTATGCCCTGCTTCTTTAAAATTTTCATAAATTCTTTTGAGACTTCTTTATCCAGTCCAGGTGTAATATGGTCTAAAAACTCAATCACATGAACTTCTGTGCCAAGTCTAGACCAAACAGAACCCATTTCTAAACCTATATATCCTCCCCCTACAACAATCATTTTTTTTGGAACTTCAGTTAATTTAAGTGCGCCAGTTGAGGAAAGAATTATTTTTTCATCAAAATTAGTTCCTGGTAAAGAGACAGGTAAAGAACCTGTAGCGATTATAATTTTTTCAGACTCTATTAAAATTTCTTCATTTTTTTCATTTTGTATTGAGATTTCATTTTTAGATTTTATTTTTCCAATACCTTTAAAATAAGTTACACTATTTTTTTTAAATAAAAATTCAACTCCTTTGGTCAAAATTGTTACTGCTTTATCTTTGTTTTTCATAATTTTATCCAAATTTAATTTAACATCTCCAACCTCAATACCTTTGTTTGATAAATTCTTAATTTTATTAAACTCTTCCGATAAATTTAATAAATTTTTTGAAGGGATACAGCCTACATTTAAACAGGTCCCACCTAATGATCCTCTTGATTCTATACATGCTGTTTTTAAACCTAGTTGAGCAAGTCTTATTGCGCATACATAGCCTCCAGGCCCACCGCCAATAACCACCGCTTGAAATTTTTCCATCATTAAATATTCAAAAATAATCTTCTTGGATCCTCTAAATTTTCTTTTATCATTTTTAAAAATGATACTGACTCCTTACCATCCACAATTCTATGATCATAAGAAAGTGCTAGGTACATTATTGGTCTAATCTTAATTTCACCATCAACAACAACTGGTCTTTCTACAATATTATGCATCCCTAAAACACCTGATTGAGGCAGATTTAAAATTGGAGTAGATAACATTGAACCATACACCCCTCCATTGCTTATAGTAAAAGTTCCTCCTTGAAGATCTTCGATTGTAAGTTTTCCACCTTTTGCTTTTTCAGATATTTCTTTTATATTTTTTTCTATATCTGCAAAAGACAATTCATCAGCATTTTTTAAAACCGGAACTACAAGGCCTTTGTCGGTTCCCACCGCAAAACTAATATTATAATAATTTTTATAAATAATTTCATCTCCTTCTATCTCAGCATTTATTGCAGGAAAATTTTTTAAAGCTACAACACATGCTTTGACAAAAAATGACATAAATCCTAGTTTAATTCCATATCGATTTTGGAAATCCTCTTGATTTTCTTTTCTCATGCTCATAACACTGGACATATCAGCCTCATTAAATGTGGTTAATAAAGCGGCATTATCCTGCGCTTGTTTAAGTCGTTTAGCTATTGTCTGTCTCAACCTAGTCATTTTAATTCTTTCCTCTTGACCGTACTTTATTTTTCTTTCTGAAGGTGGAGGATTAACTCCCATTAAACTAATTAAATCACCCTTTAAAACTCTTCCATCTTTTCCAGATCCCTTTACAGATTTAATATCAATATTATTTTCTGTAACTATTTTTCTAACAGCTGGAGATAAAATCTCTTCTTTTTTTGATTTTGTAATAGGTTTTTCATTACTTATTTCATCTGTAAGAACTAATGGTTTTTGAACTTTTTCTTCCTCTTCTGTATTTTTATCAAAAATTTTTGGCTCTTCCTCACTTTCATTTTGCACATCTAATTTTATAATGTTGTCTTTTTCACTCGATACTTCAATCTTTTTTATTTCTTCTATTTTTTTATTTTCTGAAATATTTTCGGTCACAGATCCCAATAGAGCTCCTACTTCGACTTTTGAACCATCTTTTGAGTTTATCTTATTCAAGATACCTGTTACTGGTGAAGGAACTTCTAAATTTACTTTATCAGTTTCTAATTCAACTAAAGGCTCATCAGCTTCAACAGCGTCGCCTTCATTTTTTAACCATTTTGAAACCGTGGCCTCTGAAATACTTTCACCAAGAACTGGGACTAAAATTTTTTCACTCATTAATAATTATCCAAAAACTTTTTTAATAATTTCTTGTTGTTGAGAAATATGTCTTTTTGCATATCCTGTAGCAGGCGATGCATCTGGACTCCTTCCTACATAAGTAACATGGTTATTATTAGCCTTTATATTATCCAATGTCCATTGGATATAATCTCTAACAGAAAACCATGCCCCCATATTTTTAGGCTCTTCTTGACACCAATAAAAGTTAGCATTTTTAGCGTAAGGCTTTAGTTCTTTAACAAGACTTTTCGCTGGAAACGGATACAATTGTTCTATTCGATAAAACACAACATCATCTCTTTTTAATTTTTCTCTAGCTTCAAGAAGATCAAAATATATTTTACCAGAGCATAAAATCACTTTTTTAATTTTTTTTGGTTTTTTTAACTTAATAAAACCCTCAACTTTTGGATCCATAGCATGATCCCATAAAACTCTATGAAATGAGTTTTTTTTTTCAAAATCCTCTAAATTTGAAACACAATGTTTATGCCTTAATAATGATTTTGGTGTCATCACAATTAAAGGTTTTCTAAAATCTCTGTGCATTTGTCTTCTCAAAGCATGAAAGTAATTTGCAGGAGTTGTACAATTCAGTACCTGCATATTATCATTAGAGCAAAGTTGCAAAAATCTCTCTAATCTTGCAGATGAATGTTCAGGACCTTGGCCTTCATAACCATGAGGCAAAAGCATTACTAAACCAGATGCTCTTGACCATTTTCTTTCTCCTGAAGCAATAAATTGATCAATAACTACTTGTGCACCATTAGCAAAATCACCAAACTGTGCTTCCCATATTGTAAGGGTGTTTGGTTCTACTAAACTATAACCATATTCAAAACCTAAAACAGCTAATTCTGATAAAAAACTATCAACGACCTCAAAAATTTTTTGTTTTTCTGAGATGTTATTTAAAGGTATATATCTAGAATTATCTAATTGATTTCTTAAAACAGAATGTCTTTGACTAAAAGTTCCTCTACCAGAATCTTGGCCAACTAATCTTATTGGATAACCTTCATTTAACAATGAGCCAAATGCAAGCGATTCTGCACTAGACCAATCAATTCCTGAGCCTCTTGAAACATTTTTTTTCCTCAAATCAAAAATTTTAGAGATAGTTTTGTGTATATTTGCCTCTTTTGGAATAGAGTTTATTTTATCTGAAATTTGTATTAATTTTTTTGAATCAAAACCTGTCACACCTCTTTTATCTTTACCTCTCTCAGGTTTATACCTAGACCAAGTTCCCTCAAACCACTCTATTTTCGGTTTATAATTTTTAGCATTTTTAAATTGTTCATCTAGTAAATCTCTAAATTTTTTAATTGAAACATCTAAATATTCTTTAGTAATTGAATTATTTTTAATTAATTTTTCTCCATAGACTCTTATAGTAGATGGATGAGAACGTATCTTTTTATACATCAAAGGTTGTGTAAAAGACGGCTCATCTCCTTCATTATGTCCAAACCTCCTATAGCAAATTAAATCTATTACCACATCTCGATTAAATTTTAATCTAAAGTCAGTTGCAATTCTTGCTGCATAAACTACAGCCTCTGGATCATCACCATTAACATGAATTATTGGGGCTTCAACCATTTTAGCAACATCTGAAGGATATGGAGATGATCTTGCAAATCTAGGGCTTGTAGTAAAACCTATTTGATTATTTATTATAATATGAATAGTGCCGCCAGTATTATGACCAGGAAGTCCTGACATTGCAAAACATTCTGCTACAACTCCTTGTCCCGCGAAAGCTGCATCTCCATGGATTAATATAGGGATTACCTTTTTTCTTTCTTTATCTTTATGAAAAAACTGCTTAGCTCTTGTTTGACCTAGAACAACTGGATTAACTGCTTCCAAATGGGAAGGATTATCAGTTAAACTTACATGAACAGAGTTGCCGTCAAATTCTCTATTTGAGGAAGCCCCTAGATGATATTTGACATCTCCAGTGTCATCTTCTGATTTTGAACTTATTTCGCCTGTAAATTCGTTAAATATTCTTTTATAAGATTTCTGTAACACATTTGCTAATACGTTTAATCTCCCTCTGTGGGACATTCCAATTTTAACTTCTTTTACATTTGATTGTCCACCAATCTTAATGATTTGCTCCAGCGCAGGAATTAAGCTTTCTCCACCATCAAGACCAAATCTTTTTGTACCAACGTATTTAGTGTGTAAAAACTTTTCAAAGCCTTCAGCTTGTATTAATTTGTTAAGAATTGCCTCTTTACCATTTTGAGTAAATTTAAAATCATCATTTTTTTCAACTCTATCCCTAAACCATTTTCTTTCAGTAGGATTAGATATATGCATATATTCATAACCTAAAGATCCACAATATTTTTCTCTTAGAAAGGTTAATATCTCGCTAATATTTGATTGTTTTTTGTTTATTACACCATCTAAGAAAATTTCTTTATTGTAGTCTTCCTTTTTAAATCCGTAAGACTCAGGATGGAGTTCATCTAGGTAATCTGATTTCAATAAGCCCAAAGGATCTAATTTAGCAATTAAGTGTCCTCTCTGTCTATATGATCTGATCATTGAAACAGCTTTGATTGAATTTGCATTTGACTTTATTAAATCTAATTCACTAGCCAAATTATCTTTATTATTCTCTGCCAGAGATTGATTTATATAGAATTTTTTAGAAGGACTCCATGATGGCCCGTTAATTTCTTTAACAATAACATCAAATTCATCTCCAATTTCATTAAAATAATTTTTCCAGCTATCAGGTAAAGTTGGATCATTATTAACAAATTTCATGTACATTTCTTCGATAAATGCACTATTTGATTTGCTTAGAAAAGCTGTTTGCTTGAGCTCAAGATTTTTTGTAGATGACATTTTTTTTACAATATAAACCTAGAGAAAAATTTTTCAATTAGACAATTTATCGAATAATGTTTTTCCAATTTTTGAGGGCGAGTTTGCCATAGTTATTCCACAATCTTGCATCTTTTTCATCTTATCTTTTGCTCCCCCTTTGCCTCCAGAAATAATTGCTCCAGCGTGGCCCATTCTTCGTCCTGGAGGAGCTGTAACACCTGCTATAAATCCAACGATTGGTTTTTTTATTTTATGATTCTTAATGAAATCTGCAGCCTCTTCCTCAGCCGTCCCTCCTATTTCACCAATCATTAGAATCGATTCAGTTTCTTCATCATTTAAAAATAAATCTAAGCAATCGATAAAATTTGTTCCATTAATCGGGTCACCACCTATACCTATGCAAGTTGATTGTCCTAAACCATTTTCAGTAGTTTGAGCTACAGCTTCATAAGTTAAAGTTCCAGATCTTGATACTATACCAACAGTTCCTTTTTTATGAATATTGCCCGGCATAATACCAATCTTACATTCTTCTGGTGTTATAATTCCTGGACAGTTTGGTCCTATTAGCCTACATTTTGATTTAGATAATTTTTGTTTTACCCTTAGCATATCTTGAATTGGAATACCTTCAGTGATGCAGACAATTAATTCAATAGATGCATCTATTGCTTCAATAATTGCAGAAGCAGCAAATTTAGCAGGCACATATATCATTGTTGCATTAGCACCTTCGGACTCTTTAGCATTTTTAACATTATTAAAAACAGGTAATCCTAAATGTTTTTGACCACCTTTTTTTGGGGTGACACCACCAACTAGTTTTGTTCCATACTTTATTGCTTGCTCAGAATGAAAAGTACCATGTGAGCCTGTAAAACCTTGGCAAATCAATCTAGTATCCTTATTTACTAAAACCGACATTTATTTTACAGCCTTCACAATTTTTTTTGCTGCATCATCAAGATTTTCAGCAGAGATCAATTTTAAACCTGAGTTGTCTAATATCTCTTTTCCTTCTTTAAAATTCGTACCAGCTAGTCTTACAACCAAGGGAACCTTAATGTTAGTCTCTCTTGCTGCATCTACTACACCTTGAGCAAGAACATCACATCTCATGATTCCTCCAAAAATATTAATCAAAATTCCTTTTACATTTTTATCTGATAAGATAATTTTAAATGCTGCAGAGACTTTTTCTTTTGAGGCTCCACCTCCAACATCTAAAAAATTTGCCGGTTCCTCTCCGTAAAGCTTAATTATATCCATTGTGGCCATAGCCAAACCAGCGCCGTTAACCATACACCCAATACTTCCATCTAATTTGATGTAAGCCAAATCATGCTTGCTAGCTTCAATTTCAGCAGGATCTTCCTCATTTAAATCTCTAAGTTCTAAAATTTCTGGATGTCTAAATAAAGCATTGCTATCGAAATTAACTTTTGCATCCAAGCAAACAATTTTTCCTTCCTTTGTCAAAATTAATTGATTTATTTCAACCATATTTGCGTCTGTTTTTAAGAACATCTTGTAGATTGATTTTATTAAAGAAATTGCCTCAATTTTAGAATTAGCAGTCAAATTGAATATCTTAACAATTTTCTCACATTCCTCATTTGAAATTTCATCATTAAATTCAACTTTAGTTGTTAATATTTTGTCTGGTGATTTTATTGCTACCTCTTCAATATCCATACCACCCTGATCACTAGTAATGAATGCAATTTTTGATGTCGCTCTATCCACTAAGCATGACAGATAAAATTCTTTTTCAATATTTGAGGAAACTTCAACATAAAGCCTTTTAACTTCTCTTCCTTGAGGTCCTGTTTGGTGTGTAACTAGTTTTTTTCCTAGAAGCTCCTTAGCTGATTTTTCAAGTTCATTTAAATTATTTAAAATTTTTACACCGCCAGCTTTTCCTCTACCACCAGCATGAATTTGGGCCTTTAAGACATATTTATGAGTTTTTAACGATTTACATTTTTCTAAAAGTTCTTCAACAGTAAAACCAAATACTCCCTCTGGTACCACTGCACCAAATTGTTTTAAAATTTGTTTAGCTTGATGCTCGTGTATATTCATTATTTGGCTAAAT
>MDTA01031453.1_pt1 | contig 10587 bp, 8 predicted proteins | sample 811151 | NCBI WGS metagenome assembly MDTA01 (sample SAMN05326648, study PRJNA326480) | marine metagenome | isolation source: seawater | place: Indian Ocean: South | collected 2010 | reverse complement strand
GTGGCTATGTCGTTCGTCAATGGGGTGAAGGCATCAGCAAGCTAGTTAAGTCGCTTAGAATTTGGGATCATGTCCGGTTTTATCGAAGAAGTTATCGGCATTTGGACCGCGGGGGGGTCTCTCATGATACCTTTGGCGATCCTGGGAGTGCTCATCTACTACACGCTTTACGAGATCCTGGTCTACTTGAACGCCAATAACTTCTACGACAGCGATCCTGACCTGTGGGGCCATTGGATCGATTCTCCGAGCGAAGCAACGGGACCAGCGGGAGAGATCCTCCAGTACGCTCAGCACAATGTCGGTACTATGCAAGACGTGAGGGATCGACTAGCGGAAATTAGAAATGTACATATGGGACGTTTAAACGGCCGATTGGTCTTCGCGTCGATTCTGATAGGGACCGCGCCTCTCACTGGTTTGCTGGGAACGGTGACGGGCATGCTAAGCACCTTCGGAGGCTTGGCCGTGAGTTCGGGTGGCAACACGGTAGATATGGTTGCTGGGGGGATCTCCGAAGCGCTGATCACGACGCAAACCGGGCTCGTGCTTGCGATTCCTGGATACATTCTGTTGAGTATCGCCAAACGGAAACGCAGTCAAATGGACGCATTCTATACCCAAGTTGAAATAATGACGCTTAAACGTGTCGAAAGTGAGGGGGATCAGCCCTGATATGAGTGTAAAACGCAGATTTTCTGGAATTAGCGAGGGGAGTGATGAAATCAATATATCGCCTCTCATCGACATGGTGTTCATTCTGTTGATATTCTTTATAGTTACGACCGTATTTGTGGAGGAGACTGGCGTAGAAGTAAACAAACCGCAGGCATCCTCTGCCCAGGATCTTGAGAAGAACAGTATCCTGATAGCCATCACAGCTAATGGAAAAGTGGTATACGGGGGAAGAGAGATTGGTCCGACGGGGGTTCGTTCGACGGTCAAGCGCCTATCCCAAAAGGAGAAGATGCCAGTGATTGTCCAGGCGGACAAGACGGTAACTACGGAGTTGCTTATTCGCGTTATCGATGAAGCCAAATTGGCTGGAGCCCTGTCAGTGAACGTATCCACCGATTAATCGAATGAGCGACACGGCGCCAACGCAATCGAAGTTCTCGAATGGTTACCAGCCCAAGAAGCATGGAATTGGTTTCATTCGAGCCTTAGCCTATGCGATCGTCACTATACTCGCTATATACGTTTTACTTCCCTTTACGCAGATGCTTACCGGAGATGGCAAAGACGTAATAGAGTACCGAGAATTCGACATATCGCCTCCGCCTCCGCCAAGCCCGCCGGATATGGAGGATCCCCCTGAACCTGAAGAGCAGGAGGAGCCGCCGCCGGAACTTCAGGAGCCTCCACCACCACTGGATTTGGCTCAACTGGAAATGGCGATGAATCCAGGAATTGGAGACGCTCAAGCGGCTGGTTTGGGTTTTGGGTCGCTGGAGTCCCAACCGAACGCGTTAGCGGATCTGGAGCTTTTCGATGTGAAGGACTTGGATGAACGCCCCAACCCGATCAAGCGGGTAAATATTATCCCGCCTATTCAATTCAAGAAAGAGCGGAGGTCCGGTGTGGTCCGTCTCGAAGTTATGATCGACGAGAAGGGCGCCACCATGGTGCTAGAAATAGTCGAATCCTCTGATCCAGCTCTGGAAGCTCCGGCAATTGAGGCGGCTGAACAATGGATTTGGACAGCTCCCAAGAAGAATGGAGAACCTGTGAAGGCCCGCTATATCTTTCCCATCGGATTTAGATTCTAAACCAAAATATTTTTTATGAAACATACGTTCCTACGCCTATCGATTGCCTTTGGCGGCTTATTCGGGCCCGCCTACTTGGCTAACAGCGCTTCCGATGGAGTTTATCCCTTGACGGAGAACTCATGGAGCAATCCTGAGTTCAAAAAGCGTTTTCTCGGCAGTTATGGTTTCGATATGGAAATCAATCCCAAGATCACTTCCGAGGAGGCGGAGCTGCTGGGAGTAGTAGCGGAGTTCATGAATACCGATACTGGCGAAGCGATACGCCAGCTGGAAGCGGCGATCACACCGGAGACTTCGGCGGCGATCATTTACACAATTGGAAGTCTATATTTGCAGGAAGGGGAACTGGACAAGGCAATCGAGCGTTACAGAACCTCGATTGAGCGATTCCCCAATTTCTTCAGAGCCTATCAGAATATTGGCTACGCGTTAGTGCAAAAAGGCGATTACGTGGGCGCGAAGCCCATGCTGGTAGAAGCGATTGAGATCGGAGGAGGCAATGGGACGCTCTATGGATTGCTGGGATACTGTTTTTTAAACACCGGGGATGCGTCATTCGCCTTGGACTCATACCGCCAAGCATTGCTTTTTCAGCCTGACAGCAACGATTGGTTGCTAGGGAAACTAAATTCGCTGCTCGATACGGGTATGACACAGGAGGCTATTGCTATGCTCAGCGATATGATCGAAAAAGATCCTTCCAATGCCAATTTTTGGATGATGCAGGCCAATGCTTTTATGGGAGAGAGCGATCACGAAAAGGCGATTGCAAACTTGGAACTACTCGACAGAATGGGCGGAAATTCACCGCGGAGCCTGGCTCTGCTGGGCGATCTTTTTTTAAATGAGAACCTTCCGCATCTTGCCGTAGAGCGTTATAAAAAGGCTGCTGGATTTTCGGAGTTGAGTACCGACAAGATCATACGAATGGCGGAGGGTCTGGGAGCTCGAGGCGCCCACAGCGATGCGGTAGAGCTCGTCAACGAGCTCAACTCGGCCAGGGCGACCATCTCGCCAAAAGAGCAGCTGATGATTTTGAACCTGCAAGCCGAAGCCTCGATCGCTATGGGCAGAGCGGATGAGGCTGCCAGCATCTTAGAAGACATCGTCGCTCAGGATCCTCTTAATGGAAAAGCTCTTCTAAGTCTGGGAGATTACTACCGAAGCAAGGAAGACTTGGAAAACGCTATGATTCAATACGAGCGGGCGTCTAAAGTCAAAGGTTTCGAGTCCAAGGGCCTTATCGCTCTGGCCAGAGTAGAGGTAACGTTAAGGGACTACGCCAATGCGGTCTCGCGATTGAAGCGGGCCAACGCTCTCGACCCGAAGGATTACCTGGAGGACTACATCCGTCGCCTAGAGGCAGTCTTGCGTTCTAGCTAAAGGCGATGCCTACAGCCGATGCTAGTGATTTGGCCTAAATGAGTTAGTTGGTGCTGATATTCAGCTACACGATCTTCCAAAGTTTCAAAACGCATGGCCCATCACTATTTGGATAAGTCGATCACCTACAATCGCTGGGACCGCAGCTACGAGCCGAGGCTGCGTATCGATTCAGGCGATACGGTGACTATCGAGATGAACGATGCTAGCGATGGGCAGCTGACTAAAGAGTCGACAGCGGTAGATTGGGAGAAGGCTGACAAGATGAAGGTCCATGGCCTTACGGGGCCTATCGAAATAGCGGGGGCGACCAAAGGCGATCAGCTAAAAATAGACATTCTCGAATATGAGCATGAAAACTGGGCCTGGACGAGTATCATACCTGGACTGGGTTTGCTGGATGATGAATTCGATCAGGTCTTTCTACAGATTTGGGAGCTAGAAGAAACGCAAACGCGATCCATGCCGGGTATTACTTTGGATCTTAATCCATTCTGTGGCATCATTGGCGTTCAGCGAGAAGAAGAAGGCGAGTTTCGCACTCGTCCCCCAGGCCCCTTCGGGGGCAACATGGATGTTAAGCATTTAGTAGCGGGATCGACCCTTCACTTGCCGGTATTCACTCCCGGAGCAGGATTGTGCACCGGTGACTGCCATGCGGCTCAGGGCGACGGCGAAGTGAGCATCAATGGAATGGAAGCTCCCATGAAGGTGACAGTAAGGGTGGAGCTCATAAAGGATGCTCTGCTCGAATCCCCTTATTTGGTCACTCCCGGAGATTTAGTCTCTCCTCGTTATCGCGAGAAGCCGTTCCACGCCTTTATCGAGTCTGGAGAAGATCCGAGGGAATTGTGCAAGAGTGTCGTGAGAAGGGCGATACGCTATCTACAGGATCGCGTCGGTCTTTCCCGGCAGCAGGCTTACGTAACCTGCTCTGTGGCTTTGGACTTGAAAGTCAGTCAGTTGGTCAACGTGCCAACTACAACGATCACGGGATACTTGCCTGAAGCGATCTTCGATTGAGAAATCGGATTGTTTCGGCTATCTACCAATTTTGATTAGCGATATTCATACCCAGTGAAAATCTGCTGTTTATGAGATCGCTTCAATTATTCGCAATGGCACGTCCGATTTCGGATCCCGGTACAGGATTTGAATTCCTGTAGACTCACCACTCCCATTCCGTATCGGTATCGTGAATATGGGCAGGCGGGCCAGACTTCCAGGGCTGGTCAGATCCAAAAGCTGGCTGCGATAGGCGTCTGTGTGCTCTTTAGCCGAGATCGCTGAGGTCCAGCTAGCTGGGAGAGTAATGAAATCGTATTCTTCAAAAGCGGCATCGAAGAAGGACATGATTTTCTCTTCGCCTTTCTTGGCGGCCTCGATGTCTTCCGCCGTCCAGTCTCTTGCTCGGGCGATTCGCTGCCAGACGACGGGATCGTATTGATGCCGTCGCTCCTCGAGCCAATCTTTATGAACTTCGAGGGCTTCAGCGCTTTGGAGAACACTGAAGTGCTTGCTCAGTTCCAAGGTAGCACTGGCGTAGGCTTCGGAATAAGCATTGTCAGTGGTTGCTCGAAGTTTTGAGTAAGTATCCAGAATTCGGCGATTGTAGTCCGAGCTCTCCAGTTTTTTCCTATCGGTTAAGTCCAAGCCCTTAAGATCCCGGGGCACTCCCAGTCCAGTTACTAGGACCTTAAAAGAGGTTTTGAAATCTTCGGCGCTTGAGCAGAACCATCCGGCAGTGTCGTAGCTTGGAGCTAGCGGAAAGCAACCTTCTTTAGACCAACGATCCGGACTGAGTCGGAGGCCGAAAAGCCCACACCAAGCTGCTGGCACGCGGATGGATCCTCCCGTGTCGGTACCGAAGCCGATCGGGGCGATGCCTCGAGAAACTGCCCAAGCGGATCCGCTGCTTGAACCTCCGGATAAGGCGCCCGCGATAAAGGGGTGTGGGCAATTTCCATAGTGGAGATTCTCTCCGGATAGGCCATAGGCAAACTCGTTTAGCTGCGTTTTTCCTCCGAAGACGGCTCCACGCTCGCGCAGGTCGTGGGATACGGCTGAGTCGCCGTGCGGGCCCGGGCGGACTTCCTCGAGAAAGGTTGAGGAGGCCGTGGTGGCCGTGTTCGGGAAGTCGAAAAGATCCTTTAGAAGGTAGGGTACTCCAGCAATTTGTCCGGAAGCCTTGGATACGGAGCTAGTGAATGCATCCTTGAGCGATGGAAGATTAGGAAGGAGGCTGAAAATTCGTGTTCGATCGGATTGGGGAATCCGATCGAGATTCGCCCAATAGGTGTTTGCCGATTTTTCGGGGTCCTCGGCCGATAAGGCTTTCCATTCCTCTATTGAGCGGGGAGAAGTCATTCTGATTAGGTAGCGATTCTGGAACTCGAAACGATCAATTGGAGCGGTTGTCTATCTCGGGGCTCTAAGATCGTGTGCGAACAAGATAGAGCGCTTGGTTATTTCGTCAGGTCCTCCTCCTTCTTTCCGGTTTAGCAAATCGCCATTGGAATCGAAATAGCGAATTTCCAGTCGGCGATTGTCTAAAGGTCCCTTAAAATCGAGAGTGACAAAGTTGCGTTGGCCGACGCGATCAACCTCTACCTCGTCGAATATATCGTAGCGAGCGCCGTTTTTGTTAGGGCCACTCCAGGAGCCTGCGGTCAGTGGGGATGAGGTGATTTCATGGAAAACGTAGGTCTCATTCAGCTTTCCCGCTTTTCCGGGAGTTCCTGGTTTCCCTCCTCCGGTGTACACCATTCGATTGACCTCGCCGTGGTGAACATCGCCGGATAGAAAGATTACGCCGTCAATTCCCTCTTCCACGATTCGATCAATCAGGTAGCTCCATTCGTCGGGGAAGTTAAGATAGTGGTGTGGGTTCTCGTCCTCGCTCAGGACTTGATTGCCAATGCAAATTATATTGAAGCGAGCAGGGTAGCTTTTGCCATCGTGTGACATCTGGCTTTGAGCCCAGGAAAGGTGATCGACAAGCCAGTCGACTTGCTCCTGGCCAAGCAGGCTTTTTTGTTTTCCGAATGCTTCAGGCTTGGATACGGAAGTTGTCAGATAGCTTCGATTGTCGAGCAGGTAGAAATTGGCGTCCCCCCAATTAAAATAAGTGAAGATTCCAGGCGTTTCTGGCAGTCCCGAGCTCGGATTTCCCCAGAAGAGATCAAAGACTTCCTTGGCGATTCCTTTGTGGGTGTAGGAGCTTCCGATATCGTTTGGGCCATAATCATGGTCGTCCCAGACAGCAAAGTGGTGGGTATTCGCCAAAAGGGCGCGTAGCTCCGGTATCGATCGATCATGCGTCCAGCGGTGGATCATGCCAGAACGGCTCTCGAAGTCGTTTTCACGATAGTATACCGCGTCCCCGAGCCAAATCATGAGATCAGGCTGTTTCTCGTATATTGATTCAAAGATGTGATACGCATCACCGTACGGCTTTCCTCCTTCGCGATCATAGCCTTCTTCGTTGATGTAGGCGCAGCTCCCGGCCGCGATACGAAAGTCGAATATGCTGTGCGATACATCCCCGTCGGGAACGAATCTCCATCGAGGCTTAACTTGGAAGGTCATTGGGATTTTCTCTCCAGGTCTGTATTCGTTGCGAAAGTACAGATCTTGAGCGATTCCGTTTACGAAAACCTGATAGCGATAGCGTTTTCCCGGCTGTATTCCAGCCGTTAGCCTTACTTTGGCTACATGAGCGGCTTCCGGCGAAGTTTTCACCGGGTTTGAGCGAAAGGACCGGCTAGGATCGCCATTCTCGGGCCAATATTCGATATGGACTTCAGCAGACTCGGAAGTTTGGGTCCAGATTAGCACTTCGTTTATGGCGCTTGCGGCGGGCATGGGGCCGTTGATAAGTTTCGGGACTGCGTCGCACAGGGAATAGCCAAGAAACACCGCAGAAAGCAGAATTCCACGAAGCGAGAGGATGGTTAGTTTGGCCATAGATTCAGGTCTCGTTGGAATGCAAGAATCGAGCCAACCTAGAAGCGGATCAAAAGGAAATTTATCCCGGAAAGTATAGGTTTCCAAAAAGGGCTCATGGGAATCTTAGATAAGGGCAAGCGGCGCGTTCTATGCTCTTATGAATCCTATGAGCAGCGCAGCTATCGAAAACATGCCTTCCTACGAAAACGACTTCGCAGTGAATGGGGAAGCGTCCCACGTTGGATTGGACCAGTTTGACCACCTTGGAGCTTATAAGAAGCTGGGTCCCGTTTACAGTGTTGAATTCAGAGGCGAGCGTTGGGTCTGCATCGGTGGTCTGGAAGCGAATGCCGCGGCGTGGAAGAACCCCGACATTTGGAATTACCATGAAGCTCTCAAACCATTCCGCGAGGTTATGGGTGATCGTCATGTTACCCAAATGGATGGGGAGCCCCATCGCGAAAAGCGCAAGCAATTGAAGCCTGGCTTTGGAATGGGGGCTATCGCCCGCTGGATTCCCGCGATCGATGGAGTCATTAGATCCGAACTCGAGCGATTAGAGGAAAAGGAGAGTTCCTTACATTCCTTCTTCATGACTACGCTGACCTTGGCGAACGCCTCGACATTGCTTAAAACGGATTTGAGCGTAGAAGAAGCGTCGATTTTCATCCGCTTCGAAGAGACTTTCATAAACTCAACAGTAATGTCTGACGAGGACCGAGCCTCCTTCTACCAGAATCCTGTTTTCGTGGAAGACAAAAAGTTTGTATTCGACTTTTTAAGACGTGAAATAAGAGAGCGTCTATTGGGGAGGGAGGTGGACGACAATTTCGCTCATGTTATCGAGCGTACGGCCGTGGAAGGTAAAGACGTGGATATTCAGGAGCTGGTTTCCGAGGCGTATTTGCTTCTCATGGCTGGAACCGGAAATACCTCGAAACTTCTGAATTGCGGCCTGCAATACATCTTGAGCGATATCGAATGGCTGGATACATTGCGTAGGGAATTGGAGCCGTACTCTGCAGAATCCTTCTTGGAGGGCATGAAGAGCTTCCCAATACTGAAGGCCACTATAGCCGAAATAGAGCGACTGTTTCCCGCGGCCCCAGTATTGTCGCGAGTTGTCGCGAAACCTTTTGAGTTCAATGGCTTCTTGCTGGAGGAGGGGACAAAAGTGCTTCATATGCAGACGATTACCCACTTTCTAGAAGAGGTTTATGATGAGCCTTATCGCTTCAAACCGCAGAGGTGGCTAGAGAATGACTATTCGAAGAAGGCCCAAGGGACTTTTGGAGGCAGTACTCACATTTGCTTGGGCATGAACTTGGCCCGCGTTCATATGCCCATCGCTCTAGCCAACATCCTGAAAAATTACGATCTAGTCTGCAAGACAGAGCCCGACATACAATTGAATTTCAACTACGGCGTACCGCAAGTGGCGGATCTGCGCGGCGTATTCCGGAGGCGGTAAATTTCCGCTTCCTACTCTTTAGGTTTAGGAAGCTCGGTTCGATACCTATCCCAATTGGCGATGATTTCGCGTACCGCTTTACTGCCAACGTCGTAGGCAGCTTCGAGAGATGGAATGAAGGCGGAATACCCGCCTTTCTTTTCACCGCTTAGATTAACGGCAGGGTTTACACCTGGAGGAGGCATGGAGAAATTGCTTGCCGTCCTCAGCACTAGAACACGCTGAGCGTCTACTTTGCCGGCTTGTTCCAGAAAGGTTAAAGACTGAAGGGTACCCGTTTCTTCCATCGCTGATGTCACGAATTCGCCTTTGCCCTCAGTCCAGTAATCGACCCAATCGTTGGCCCAGTTGTTCATAAGTTCTCCATGCCAAAAAGTCATCGCTGCCAGATGATCTCCTTTAAGCACGAATGGCGGTTTTTGAGCATTGGGATAGCCGACATATTTTTTTCGAAGAATCTTCATGGCATCGGTATCCTTGATTTTCACATCCTTGGTAAGCTGGTAGGCCCATTCTACGAGATCGGAATCAAGCCGATAGAGGAGCCCTTCCTTGTTTTCGGGAAGCGGGTCGATCCAGGGGAATTCAGGATGGCGAATAGGCGTGTATCCATATTCCCAATCTTCTGGAGCCTCCCGAATATCGATTTCGTGGGAAAGGTCTCCATCGATCAGCCACTCGGCCCACGCTGCTGAGCCCAGCGACATGTCGTTTGGATCGACGCCGGCTATTCCTGCAACGAGCCAATAGGCTTCGCTGAGGTCGAAGCGAGGATCCATCCCCAAAGCCATTATGGAAGCGGCGGAACGGAAAGTTCCGATTCCGGTTACGATGCCCAGCACGCCATCTTCCTCGTTGTAGCGTAGATCCCGATAGCCTTGGGGGAAGGGGATCCTCTGATGGAGCGGGTAGCGCTCGACCCAGTTCTGAAACTCGGCGGGCCGGTCTCCCTCGTCTTCGCCGAGTTCAAACATAGCGACGACTACCGCTTTGATTTTGGTTTTGGTCTCTTCGGCTCTAGGGATACGATAGGATGTTTCATTCCAGTCCTCGATCAGCTTGTGGGCGACAACGCTGCCAAGCTTGTATGCGGCCTCAAGTGCCGGGCGACCTTGGTCCGGGTAGGGAGCCGTCGCGCTCCAAGAAGCGGCTTTGTCCTTGGGCTGCATAGAGTAATTACTGGCGGTTCTCAAAACCAGGACGCGTTCGAAATCAGTCCTTCCGGCTTGAGCGAGGCGGCGCAGGGCGGTTAGGGTACCGCTGTCTTCCATGTTGGACATGACGAATTCCGCTTGGCCATCGGTGTGGAGCTTCATCCAGTCGTTGGCCCATTGATTGAGTTTCTCGCCATGAAAGTAGGTAGAAGAGCTGAGGGAGTCGCCGATGATCACCCGAGGCGGAGTCATGGCATTTGGGTAGCCAGCGAATAGCTCCCGGAATTCCTTCAATGCTGGGGTGTCATCAACCGGCATATCTTTGGTTAGCTGATAGGCCCATTCGACAAGCCCCTCGTTCAATTGAAAAGCGATGTTGTCCACAGTCCATCCGGTATCGAGTTGATTGGGCTCGTAGCCGCCGAGGGGTATGATGCCATAGGGCCAATCCGCTGGAATTTCTCGAGCGTCTAGCTCGTAAAGAAGATCCCCATCGACTACCCACTTCGCCCAAGCAGCGGTTCCGAGGGAAGCATCATTTGGATCCGCTCCCGCGATGCCCGCGACGATCCAATAAGCTTTGGAAAAGTCGAAACGCGGATCCATCCCCAGAGCAGTGATCGTCGTGGCAGCGTGGGTGACGCCTCCGCCAGTAAGAGCAACCATGAGGCCTTCTTCGCTCATCAGGAGGTCCGTTCTACCCATCGGGAATGGCAAGACGATATCTAGATTCTCGCGTTCAGCCCAGAACTGAAGCTCCCCCGGTCGGTCGCCCGTAATTTCGCCCATTTCGTACATTGCCAGAACAACGACTTTTACCGGTATCGGTTTTTCTGAGAAGGCGGACGCGCTTGCGGCC
>MDTA01165560.1_pt1 | contig 10589 bp, 10 predicted proteins | sample 811151 | NCBI WGS metagenome assembly MDTA01 (sample SAMN05326648, study PRJNA326480) | marine metagenome | isolation source: seawater | place: Indian Ocean: South | collected 2010 | reverse complement strand
GTCGAGCCGATCGTAGATCTTCTGGAACTCACGCCGCGATTGGTCGCAGAGCAGACCCCAGGCCTTCAACGACAGCGGATCACCGCCCTGCAGCTTCACCACCTCTTCGCGGGATGTGGTCTGGAACGACTCGTCATCATCGAAGCGCTTCTTCGCTTCGCGATAGAAAGCCACCAGATCACCAAGGTCGATGGCATCCGCGGTGTCGAGCGCTTCGGGAGCGACCTGCTTGAGATGGGTGATCAGCATCCCGAACTGGGTGCCCCAGTCGCCCACATGGTTCAGCCGCAGGACCGGATGACCGCGGAACTCCAGCACCCGCGCCAGGGAGTCGCCAATGATCGTGGAGCGCAAATGCCCCACATGCATCTCCTTGGCGATGTTGGGACTGGAGAAGTCCACCACCACCGGCGCCGCGTTGCTGACCGCCGGCACGCCGAGCCGCTCGTCCCCCAGCCGTGCCAACACCTCCGCCGCCAGCCGCTCCGGACGGATCGTGAGGTTGATGAAACCAGGCCCGGCGATCTGGGGCTCCAAGCACAGATCGGTGAAGGCCGCATCCGCTTGCAGTTGCTCCACGATGGCCGTGGCGATCTGACGCGGCGCCTGCTTCAACGGCTTGGCCAGGGGCAGTGCACCATTGGCCTGGAAATCGCCGAATTCCGGCTTGCTCGCTGGCGCCAACTGGGGATCCAAACCAGCCCCCCCCGCCTCAGCCCATGCCTCGGGAAACGCCCGTTGCAAGGCATCGCGCAACTGGGTTTCGAGGGCGTCGGCGATGCGCAGCATGGACAGCAGCGAGAAATGCAATCCGCCTGATCATCCCCCGGCACGGGACCACCACTCAGCACTCAGCACTGACGAAAAGCCTTCAACCCAGCCGGAAGGCGATGCAACAGTCGCTGAGCGACGTGGAACCGGCTGCAAGAGAAAGACTGACCTTGCTCAGTGAATCGTTGCTCACCACCTTTGCGATCGAAAGCAACACAGAGAGGAAGGAATCAACCAGATGATTCAGGTGATCACCAACACGGACCATGACGGGAAATATTTTGATCACCGTGATCTCTGTGTGGATCCCGTGTGGGTTGGTGAGTTACTTCATTGCTCGATCTAAACGCCAACAAGGCTGGATATGGCTGATCGCGGGGTTGTTGTTCGGCCCCATTGGCCTAGCTGGCGCCGCACTGTCCAAAGACAAGCAGACCACAGGAGCCACAGCGCAGACCAGCACGTCATGACCAGAAACAGTTCGTTCAACCAACCCAACCCACGCCTTGATCGTTGGTGGAAAGAGCGAGTTAGCTTGCTAACCCATCAAAACTTGGCACTAGAGGCAAGAGCTCTTTACCTCGAATTTCAAGACGACGAGGACATTAGAAGCCTGCGATAAATCAATTATCAAAGAAAAGGCCGATTTGAACAACGAGCTCACCAAAAGCAAGAAGAGCCGTAGCAGCTGCGTGTCGACGTCGTATCAAATTTTCCAAGGAGAGACCAACCGAACTGAATGATGCTCAAAACTCGACGCATTATGGCCCTCACAAACTTTGAAATTGCCATTGGAGGCATCTCCTCCATTCCAACAACCGCAGGGCTCGTGTTCCTTGCCTATAAAACGTGGGGTGAAAAACGGCTCGACACCTCAAAGCTCAAACCGAAGAAACCAGCATCCAACAGCAGCAAGACAACCACGGCGAAAAGCGAGCAGGCAACAAAGTCTGCAGCCCAAAACAGCCAAGACAAACCTTCGGAAAACCAGCAGAAGCAAGCAAAAAATCCAACGAGAACTCCTGAGCAAGCTCGCGATGGCGCGAACTCAAAAGGCACCGCCCAAAAGCCCGCAAGCTCCTCGTAGCCAATGCGGAACTTATCGCTTGATCCAACAAGACAAAAGTTTAGGCCACGATGTAAATATGTCACCCTCATCACGAACATTCCAAACCCAGCAGGAAGCAGATTGAGAGCACCCATCAAAAGCAACATGCACGTGTCAAATAAGACAGATCCGCAAAAAGCTGTGTAAACGCCCGAAAAAGAATCGACAGCGCCATTCGTACGGTTTCCACGTCGATTCTTTTTTGACAATGCAGTCTTATGGCAATCCATCAGTCAGCTATGACTGGTGGGCCGGCAATGCAGGCGTTGCAAAACGCTCAGGCTCATTCATCGCAGCACATGCTGCCCACGCCGGTTTAATCATGTTCTGGGCCGGTGCATTCACCCTTTTTGAATTAGCCCGATACAACAGCTCGATCCCCATGGGTGAGCAGGGCTTAATTGTGCTTCCCCACCTTGCCGGCCTCGGCCTCGGGGTAAGCGATGGCGGCGTGATCACAAACACAGAGCCCTACATCGCAATCGCCGCATTCCATCTGGTCTCATCCGCCGTGCTGGGAGCAGCTGGGATCTGGCACACACTTCGAGCGCCCAAAGACCTTTCCGAAGCCGAAGGTCGAGCCAAGAATTTTGATTTCCAATGGAATGACCCCAAGAAGCTGACATTCATCCTTGGCCACCATTTGATTTTTCTAGGCCTCGGCGTGATCGCCTTTGTGGAGTGGGCAAAGCACCACGGGATCTATGACACAGCCATCGGCGCGGTGCGCACCGTTGAACCCAATATTGATTTCGGCATGGTCTGGGGCTATCAGACCAGCTTCCTGAACATCAGCAGCCTTGAAGACGTGATGGGCGGACACGCCGTACTGGCGTTCATCTTGACCATTGGCGGTGTCTGGCACATCATCAGCAGCCCCTTTGGCCCGTTCAAAAAAGTACTCATTTACAACGGAGAATCCATCCTCTCCTACTCACTGGCAGGGGTGGCACTGATGGGCTTCGTGACCAGCATCTGGTGCGCTCAGAACACCACGATCTATCCCACAGAGCTGTATGGCGAAGCCTTGAAATTGAACTTCGCATTTTCACCCTATTTTAGCGATACCGTCGCCATGAGTGATAGCAGCTATTCATCGAGAGCCTGGCTGGCAAACACTCACTTTTACCTGGCTTTCTTCTTTCTCCAAGGCCATCTCTGGCATGCCCTGCGCGGAATGGGGTTCAACTTTAAGAGTGTAAGCAAAGCATTTGAATCGATGGATACTGCAAAGATCAGCTAGGCAGAACCTGAATCGAGCCCCATTCTTCATTCAAGAAGAAACCGCCCCTCCCATAATGGAGGGGCTTTTTATGGTTACTCGGCTGAAGGTTCAGCCAAATCAAAACCAGCGAAACATGCTGACGAAGGCGTTCCTAGCTCTCCCAGATCAGACAATTTCAGCGAAGAAAGACTCTTCAATCCATCAAACCAGTCATCCCATGTGCTGAGTTCATCGCAATACACCAATTCCATAACAAGAGATAAAAATTTAATCCGACACTTCATCTCCAAGCAACAGATTACACGAGGCACCAAAACCCGTTCAATTTGTCGCCAAACAAATCACAAGGCATGCACTGCAGGCGCATCATTAGGCACACACAAGGCTCACAATGAAGCTGACCTCAGGCACTTATCAGAGTCATGGAGTAACAGATCGATCTCCCAGAGAACACATTCATCACCTACGAGTCCCAGCAGAGAATGCAACATCAATGGGTCGCTCTTGGACGGGGTCGACAGGTCACCAACATGCCCATCTCCCGCATTGAGCCCGTGGGAGGTGGGCCTGACCTCAACTGAAGCGCATGCTCAGATCAAGCCAAGCGCTTCGCGTGACAGGAGCACTGGTGGAAATCAGATCGATACCGGTGGCCGCATAAGCCTGCAACTCAGAAGGCTGAATGCCCGAGGCCTCAAGTACCACCGCACCCCCCTGAGACCGCTGCATTGCGAGCTGACGCAAGCGGGGAACCAGGTCGCTCAGCACCTCTGGACGGAACTCATCGAGCAACACACCATTGGCGCCTGCGGCCACCGCCGCGATCGCGTCCGCCTCGGTTTCCGCCTCAACAATCACCTGAGCCGGCCAGGGGGATGCAGCACGCACCGCCTTGATCGCCGCCTCCACACCCCCGGACCAAGCGAGGTGGTTTTCCTTGAGCATCGCCGCATCGTCAAGCCCCAGACGGTGATTCACCCCACCGCCACAGCGCACGGCGTACTTCTCCAGCACCCGCAAGCCTGGGGTGGTCTTCCGGGTGTCGGCCAGTTGGACCCCACTCCCCTCCAGGTCAGCCACCAGCCGGGCCGTTGCCGAGGCGATTCCAGATAGACGCATCACCAGATTCAGAGCCGTGCGCTCTGCAGCCACCAATGCCGCGGCCTCCGCCTCCAGGTTCAACAGGCGTTGCCCAGGGCTCACCTGCTCACCATCGGCGACCAACAGCTGCACGCTGGCGGCGGGATCGAGCACACGAAACAGAAAATCCAGCAACGACCCGCCACAAAACACCCCTGACGCCTTGCTGATCCAGTGCGCCCGGCAGCGACCGGGGGGCAGGGCAGGAGCACTGAGATCACCGCGACCGAGATCTTCTTGCAGCCAGTCACGCAGTTGGTGCTGAAGAGCTGGCGTCAAGGGCAGCGATGCGTCGCTCATTCTGAATTCAGCGTGATGGACCCATCAGCAGCTTGGCCCAGCTCATTGCGGTCATTGGTGCTCCAAGCCGCGAGGGCCCACGTTGAAGCGTTCACACACCTGCCTGACCAACTTCGAGGGAGACGTCGTCGATAGCGACATCAGAGGCACGAACTTCAACGCCACATCGGGGCGAATCCAGTGATCGCGACTCCTCATGTGCGATCGCCCGCAGCACTGCCAATCCAGCGTTCGCGATGGCCTGGCGCTGCTCAGTGGCATTCCATGCTGAGCGGTGCAAGTGGCCCTGTCAGCCCTACTTGCCGATGCAAAAGCGGGAAAAGATCCGATCGAGCACCGATTCAGTGAGCTCCTCGCCCGTGATTTCACCAAGGCTCTGGATCGCCTGGCGCAGGTCAATCGTCCAGAAATCCCAGGGCAAACCATCGGCCGCCACCTGCTGACTGCGCTGCAATGCGTCGGCAGCCGCGGCCGCCAGATCACCCTGGCGCTGATTGAGCGCCAACAGCAACGCGCCATCCGTGAGGGCACCGCAGCGTTCCAACAGGCCCTGCACCAGCTCTGCCTCGCCAACACCGGTGGCAGCACTGAAGCGCACATCGGCCTGCAGTTCGTCCGCGGTCGCTGCGGCAGCAGCACCCGTCCCCTCCACTAGATCAGCCTTGTTACCAACCCGCAACCAGGGGACCCCTTCAGGAATCAACTGGCGCAAGCTTTCATCGTCAGGCGTCCATCCATCACTCAGATCGAAGAGCAGCACCACCAGATCGGCGCTGACCAAGGCATCGTGGCTGCGAGCAATGCCGATCTGCTCCACCGCATCCTGCGTGGCACGGATACCAGCGGTGTCGAGCAACGTGATCGGCACGCCCTCCAACACGATCTCGCTTTCCAGCAAATCGCGAGTCGTGCCGGGGAGATCCGTCACGATCGCCCGTTCACGCCGACTGAGGCGATTGAGCAAGGAACTCTTGCCCACATTGGGGCGACCAACCAGTGCGACCCGCAACCCCTGGCGCAAGGCGGCACTGCGTTGTCCGTCTTCCACGAGCTGCAGTAACGCGCGGCGCACATCCAGCAGCTCCTCCAACAACGCCTCACCATCGAGAGGCGGGAGGTCTTCCTCGAAATCCACCCTGGCCTCCAGTTCACTGAGCTGGTCGAGCAGCCGTTGGCGCAGCATTTCGATCCGTTGCTGCACACCACCATCCACACCCGCCATCGCCAGCTGAGCGGCGCGCTGACTGCGCGCGGCCACCAGATCGCTGATGGCCTCGGCGCGGGTGAGATCGAGGCGGCCATTCAGCACCGCCCTCTGGCTGAACTCTCCGGGCTGAGCGCGACGAACACCGGGCTGGGCCAACACCCGTTCCAGCACGCGCTGAACGGCCATCACACCGCCATGGCAGTGGATCTCCACCACGTCTTCACCGGTGAAGCTGCGCGGCGCCAGCATCAACACCACCAGCACCTCATCGATCCGCTCAACCCCGCCCTTGGCGAGCACATGGCCGTACAGCACCCGATGGCTCGCCCAGGGCTGATCCCCAGGAATGCAGGTCACCGCGCGAACCGCATCCTGGGCCTGAGGACCCGACAGACGAATGACCGCAATGCCGCCCTGACCAGGCGCCACAGCCGTTGCCACGGCGGCAATCGTCAGGTGCTCCCCATTGATCTCCTGCATTGCAGCGGCGCAGCGACCCCGTCTCCCTCCTTCCTACGATCACATCCCATTTCTCGAGGCCAAGACCACTGAGCACTCCTTGGGGCCGGATGCTGCGTCGAACGCAGAAGCGCTTGCAACAAGGGCTGCAATGGCTTTGGGAGCAGGAAGGCACACCAGGCCAGAGAGCCCGGGGGCTTGCGGCCGGAATCTTCTGTGGCTGCTTTCCGATCTTTGGTCTGCAAACCCTTGCTGGCATCACACTTGCCAGCGTGGTGCGCGGCAATCACCTCCTGGCTGCAGCCGGCACCTGGATTAGCAATCCGTTCACTTATGTGCCGCTGTATTGGTTCAACTACCGAATCGGAGCCCTAGTCCTAGGCCCTGGTAGTCAATGGACGGGCCTGGACAGCCTGCGCCAGGAGGGCTTCGGTGCAACGGGATGGAGCGTGCTCAGCCGATTGCTACTGGGATCCAGCATCACTGGGGCCATCTGCGCAGCTCTGGGCTGGTGGCTGAGCCTGCGATGGCTGCGTCAACAACGACGCAGCTCTTGATCGACAACGCTGTGGCGATCAGTTGCCACAGTTGCGCGCGATCTCAATCACATCAGCCATCGAACGGATCTGATGCATCGTGCGCTGCAGTTGGTCGGCACTGGCGAGCTCGAGGCGGAGATCAATGCGAGCCGGCCGGCCATAACTGGTCTTCACCCGAGCATCACTGACGTTGATGCGGCCATCAGACAACCGCATCAAGATGTCTTTGAGAATTCCCACCCTGTCGATCACTTCGATGCGGAGCTGTGCTGGAAAGCGTTGCCCTTGAGAGGCGGCATCGGGATTCCAGCGCACAGGTAATCGCCGTTCAGTCGGAATCACCTCCACGTTGGAGCAATCCTGGCGGTGCACGGTGATGCCGTGGTTGCCCAGAGCGACGGTGCCGACGATTGCTTCACCCGGCAAAGGGCTGCAACAGCCGCCAAGGCGGTAGTCAAGGCCTTCCACACCGAGGATCGGTTCTTCCTGTTCGGCGCTGGATCGGGGAGTGCCAGTCTCGGCCTGCTCAACCAGTTGACGGGCTACATCTTCGTTGGATAACGGCTCCTGATCAGCAGCCGTTTGCAGACGAATCTCCTCGCGCAAACGGTTGAGCACTTGATGGAGCGTCACGGCACCGAAGCCGAGCGCTGCAAGCAGGTCCTCCGTGCACTGCAGGTTGCAACGTTCAGCGACACGCGTCATCGCCTCACTGTTCAGCAGAGAATCGAACCCACTGCGTCCTAGCTCCCGCTCCAGCAGGTCCTTGCCCCGCTGAATCGTTTCATCCCGATGGCTGCGCTTGTACCACTGACGAATGCGATTGCGCGCCGTGGGGGTGCCCACAAAGTTGAGCCAATCGAGGCTGGGATGTGCCGTTTTGCTGGTGAGGATGTTGACGAAGTCGCCGTTCTGCAGGGGGGTTGAAAGGGGCGACAGGCGATCGTTGATTCGCACGCCATGGCAGTGATTGCCCACTTCTGAGTGAATCCGGTAGGCAAAGTCCACCGCCGTTGACCCCTTGCGCAGACCAACCACTTCCCCTTTGGGAGTGAATACAAACACCTCCTCGTCGAAGAGGTCTTCCTTGATGGAGGCCAAGTAGTCGTTGTGATCGTCAGCACCACCTTCCTGTTGCCAATCCACCAGCTGGCGGAGCCAGTTGAACCGCTCGGTGTCTCCCCCCGCAGCCGGTGAACCGCCTTCTTTGTATTTCCAGTGGGCTGCAATGCCGAATTCCGCCACGCGGTGCATATCGAGCGTGCGGATCTGCACTTCGATCGGGCGATGACGGCCAATCACGGCTGTGTGTAATGACTGATAGCCATTGGGCTTCGGCAGACCGATGTAGTCCTTGAAACGCCCAGGGATGGGACGGAAGGTGTCATGCACCACCGCAAGAGCCCGATAACAGGCCTCGACGCTTGGCGTCAGGATGCGCAGAGCGGCCACGTCGTAGATCTCGTGGAATGCCTTCTGCTGACGCTCCATTTTGGTCCAGATGCCGTACAGGTGCTTCGGCCGGCCACTGACCTCGCAGTTCTCCAAACCGACGGCTGAGAGGCGATCACTGAGCAGCTGCACGGTGACGCCCAGGCGCTGCTCCCGCTCACTACGTTTGGTCGCCACCTCTTGCTGAATCTCGCGGAACGCCTCCGGCTCGAGCAGTTTGAAAGAAAGATCTTCGAGTTCCCACTTGAAACGACCGATGCCGAGACGGTTGGCAAGGGGGGCATAGATCTCACGGGTTTCGCGCGCAATGCGCTGACGTTTTTCCTCCTGCAGCGCTCCCAGCGTTCGCATGTTGTGCAGCCGGTCGGCGAGTTTGACCAACACCACGCGGATGTCACTGGCCATCGCCAGGAACATCTTGCGCAAGTTCTCCGCCTGGGCCTCCGTACGGGTGGTGAAGTGAATTCCACCAAGCTTGGTCACCCCCTCCACGAGCTCACGCACCTCAGGGCCGAAGTGGCTCTCCAGCTGCTCCGGCGTGACATCGGTGTCCTCCACCACATCGTGAAGGAAGCCCGCTGCAATCACACTGGCGCTGGCTCCGATATCGCGCAGCAAGTCGGCCACCGCCACCGGGTGGACGATGTAGGGATCACCGCTGGCGCGGAACTGCCCCTCATGCAGCTGGAACGCGAAATCAAAAGCCGCCGCCAACAGCGACTCTGCATCCGTGGGGCAACTATGACCAATTCCAGGGGGAACATGGTCGATGCACTCCCGCAACCAGGGAGGCAGCTCAATGCCGTAATCGTCCGCGGACCGGATCGGACGGTCCCTCAACGCCACTAGACCGCAGGCGGGGGGGGCGGATCCCTCCGGAATCTGCGATGCAGCCGTCGCGGAGGTGGCGTTCAGCATCCAGCCGGGCAAGTGAATCCATGGTATGTAGCCGTGAGCCCCTGTGCTTCTCCTGCGATGAGTCCCGCACCAGACGTCGTGCTGGAGATGAACCACGTCCGCCTGCGTTACCCGGGCAGCCAGAGCTGGACGCTGGATGGCCTCGACCTGCGCCTGCAGGCTGGAGAACGCTTGGCACTGGTCGGACCCTCAGGCTGCGGCAAGAGCACCATCGCCCGTGCTGCCCTTCAGCTGCTGCCTTCTGGCAGCCACTGTTCAGGAGGCCTAAGCCTGATGGGACGCGATCCACGCAAACTCGCACTGCCGGCGCTTCGATCCCTGCGAGGCGAGTCCGTTGGCCTGGTGTTCCAGGACCCGATGACACGACTCAATCCGCTGATGACGGTGGGGGACCACCTCTTGGACACCCTGCGGGCGCACCGGCCGGACATGGATCCATCGGAACGTCGCCATCGTGCGCAAACACTGCTGGAACAGGTGGGCATCGGCGCCGGCCGCTTCCGCGCTTATCCCCATGAGTTCAGTGGTGGCATGCGCCAACGTCTGGCCATCGCGCTGGCCATTGCCCTGCGCCCTCCGCTGGTGATTGCGGATGAACCCACCACGAGTCTCGATGTGGCCGTGGCCGGCCAGGTGATGGCCGTGCTGCGTGACCTCTGCGATGACCTGGGCAGTGCGCTGCTACTGATCAGTCATGACCTGGCCATGGCGAACCGCTGGTGTGAACGGATGGCGGTGATGGACGGCGGCAAAGTCGCCGAGATCAACCGCAGCGATGTGGTTCTCACCTACCCCTGCTCCAGGGTTGGCCAACGTCTGCTCTCGGCCGCACGCGCACGAGAAGGCAGCAACACACCCTCGGCCCCTGAAGCCGACGTGGTGCTGGATGTGCAGGAACTGCGCTGCTGGCACAACCTGGGGGGTCTGCCCTGGAGGCCCAACTGGCTCAGAGCCGTCGACGGCATCAGCTTTCAGCTTCAGGCGGGCGAAACCCTTGGTGTTGTAGGGGGCTCCGGTTGCGGCAAGAGCACCCTCTGCCGAGCGCTCATGGGGCTGACACCCATCCGTGGCGGTCAAGTCAACCTGCTGGGGCAACCGCTGCTGCGCCTCCAAGGAACCGCAGCACGGCAGGCACGACGAACCATCCAGATGGTGTTTCAAGACCCACTGGCCTGCCTCAACCCTGCGATGACCGTGGCAGACGCGATTGGTGATCCGCTGCTGATTCATGGGCTGGCCTCGCCAGCCGAAGCACGCCGTCAGGCTCGGGATCTGCTGGATCGCGTGGGGCTAACGCCAGCAGAGCGGTTCCAGAACCGATTGCCACGGCAGCTGTCAGGAGGGCAGCAGCAGCGCGTGGCAATCGCTCGAGCCCTTGCCCTGGGACCGAAGGTGCTGATCTGCGATGAGAGCGTGAGCATGCTGGACGCCGAAATCCAGACCGAAGTGTTGGCACTGTTGCGCCAACTG
>MDTA01077195.1_pt1 | contig 10589 bp, 10 predicted proteins | sample 811151 | NCBI WGS metagenome assembly MDTA01 (sample SAMN05326648, study PRJNA326480) | marine metagenome | isolation source: seawater | place: Indian Ocean: South | collected 2010 | reverse complement strand
CAGGTTCTGCTTGAGGTAAATCGATCTTATTGATGACAGGTATTACTTCAAGACCAAGATCAATTGCTTTGTAACAAGTAGAAAGTGTTTGAGCTTCCACTCCTTGAGAACCATCCACAACTAACAAAGCTCCTTCACATGCAGCAAGCGATCTAGAAACTTCATATGAAAAATCGACATGGCCTGGTGTGTCTATTAAATTAAACTGATATTCTTTGTCATCCACATAATTTAAAGCAACTGACTGTGCCTTTATTGTTATTCCTCTCTCTCTTTCTAGTTCAAGCGTATCTAGAACTTGAGATTTCATTTCTCTTTTAGAAAGGCCTCCACAGAATTCAATAATTCGATCTGACAGAGTGGACTTCCCATGATCAATATGGGCGATGATTGAAAAGTTTCGTATTTTATTCAATTTCTACAGGCTCAAATATATTGGTTCCTTCTCGGATACCAATTATAAGAATTATGTCGCCTGTATCAAATGACTCAAGTGAACTCTCGAAATCTTGAATAGAATTTATGTCGAATGATTTGTTGCCAGATTTAATTTTTGTGATTATATCGCCTCGAAAGATTATTCCATATGCCGCTGAACTTGTCATAACTCGAAGCACTCTAACTCCTTCATTTTTTTCATCAGAGTCTGTATCTTCATCTTCTAATTAGCCCAACATTAAACCTAGTGGGTAGCTTGGTTCTTCTTTAGTGCTTGAAACTGGTTCCTGAATTTCTCTTGAAGGCAACTCACCAATTGTAATTATCTGAGTCACATACTTTCCATCTCTAAAAAGACGAACTTTAAGCATTTTACCTGGTCTAGTTCGGCCTACTGTGTGTTGTAAATCTTTGAAATAAACTATTTCTTTATCATTTAGTGCGACGATCACATCACCAGGTTTGATTCCACCCTTTTCTGCAGCTTCACCTTTAACAACAGCTCTTACTAATGCTCCTATTGGTTTATCCATACCAAGAGCTTCAGCCAAGTCACTTGAAACTTCCCCTCCCTGAACACCCAAGTAACCTCTTGATACTTTTCCTGATTCTTTTATTTGATCTACAACTTCCATGGCAACATTGATTGGAATTGCAAAGGCTAAACCTTCATTACCACCCGATCGTGAATATATTTGTGAATTAATACCAATGACTTCGCCTTTGAGATTAAAAAGAGGACCTCCAGAATTACCTCTATTCACTGCTGCATCTGTTTGAATATATGGTACATAATCTCCAATACCCTGGCCCGTAGATGTCCCTCTTCCTGTTGCGCTTATAATTCCAAAAGTTACTGAAAAATCAAAGTTATAAGGTGAGCCTATAGCTATGACACCATCGCCCTGTTCCATATTGTCAGAATCACCAATTTTTACAGGAGTAAAATTATCAGAACTAATTTTTAAAAGCGCTATATCACTTAATTCATCAGTGCCGACTATTTCAGCCTTAAATTCTCTCCTGTCAAGAAAGCGAACTGTAACTTCTTGGGCACCTTGAACAACATGGAAGTTAGTAAGGACATAGCCATCATCAGAAACAACAAAACCTGATCCTGTGCTTGTCGCTTCTCTTTCAGGCACCCTCTGTTCAGGAATTGGAAATCCAAATTCTCTGAAAAGCTCTTCAGGAAAATTACCAAATGCTCTTGATGAGACTGGTATCTTTCTTTTTGATTCAATATTAACCACTGAATCTGACTGTTCCTTAACTAAATCTGAAAAATCAAATTCATGTGAAGCTAGACTGAAAACTAAAGATAGCAGAAGTATTATTAATTTCTTCATAGATACAATTATTTAGCTGGTTTTATAGAATTAAGTATTTTCTTCCCAGATTCAATATCAATATCACCAAAAATGGCAATAGTATGTGGATTATTATTATCATCGATATCTGTTCTTTTTATAAGAAAAAAATTGCCTTTCTTGTATGTGCCATCTGGCAAGTTCGATGTATTTGGGCTATTAATAAATATTGAAAAGCCTTTATTGGCTGATCTGTTTATAAATTTATTTCTTAGTCTATTATCGTTGCTGAATCCTGATGGAACCCATTTAGGCTGATAAGCAACAGGCATAAGATTGGCTCCCTCATTAATTGGAGAATAATGCCTGGATGCAAATTGCAATATTTCATCGTTCTTAATGTTCTCAAGAGTTTCTCTAGCTTCAGATGAGGAAATAGCTTGAGCAATTAACAGGCTGGTGCTATTTTTCTCTGATTCTGTATTGAAAGTTGTGCTCAAAACAGAATAACTAAGCAGAGCCCCTACTGAAAATATGGTCACAGGAAGTACTATTCTCTGAGTGAAAATTCCTAATAAGTTTTCTAAGGACAAGTTTGCTAATTGGCTTTTGAATCCCATTGGTTTTAAATTGTTTGATGCTTCACTAAGCTCTACCATACTGAAATATAGATTCTTAAGTTCTGGATTCTTACCCATATCTATGAGAAGTGTTTTTATTTCTTCTTGGCTGAGCTCTCCATCAGCAAATGACGAGACCCTTCTAAAATCTAAATCTGATATATCTTTCATAATTTGTCCTGTAAATTCTCAATTAAATATTTTCTTGCTCTAAAAATTCTAGATCGCACAGTTCCAACTGGCACTCCTGTGATAACAGCTATCTCTTCATAATTTTTAGAATCAACTTCACACAAAATATAAGCCGTTCTCTGCTCTTCGGGGACTTCATCAAGTAAATTTCTTATGGCATTGGATAATTCTTTGCTTTCTAAATCTCTTTCGATATTTTCTGAAGCAGCAAGATTGCTTTCAAATATCTCATCAATTTGATTCTCTCTTGATGAATTAATTTTTGTTATAGCTAAATTGAAGCCTATTCTATATAGCCAGGTATAGAAATTAGAATTTCCTTTAAAAGTATCAATTTTTTCCCAAGCGCGCATGAATGCTTGCTGAACAATATCCTCAGTTTCATGAAAATTCCTTAGAATTTTAAACAGAGAATGATGCAATCTCGTTTTGAAAGTAGTAAATAATATTTCAAAAGCATTAGAATCGCCCTTCTGAGAAAGTTCAACTAAATGCGGTATATTATTCTTTTTCATTTTTCTATTGGATATTTTTTAAAGCAATAAGTTCAATCATTTTACATATCTTTTGATATTTGGAAATTTTTTTTCGAAATTTAAATAATCCTTGAAAATCAGATCAAATAGGTCTTGATCGCTCATTTCCAATAAAGTTTCTAATTCTTCTATTTCGTTTAGAGAAAGCTGCTTGTAATTGCTTATTATTTTTTTCATTACATGAGTGGTTTCCTTCATACCTCTTCTTGCTTTAAAATTTAGTTTTTTATAAATGATGTCTTCTTCCATGTCTAATTACTTTCAATTAAAAAATTATACTTCCATAACAGTGAAAGGAGTTAATTCTAAAGAACTATTACAAGGGCAGGTTAGCTGTGATTTGGATGAACAAAAAGACTATTATGATTGCCTTTTTTGTGATGAAAAAGGTTATGTAATTACAAATGCTGTTATCTTGCATGATGAGCATTTCAATATTTTGGTAAAGGATGAAGTTTGCTCTATTCTCAAAAATGAATTAATTAAATTTAGTAAATTCTTTGATTGTTCTATTGGGGAGAGGAAAATTAATATTTATGGACAAGAAAGAAATGGCGAACTAAAAAAATTTGTAGGGACAAAAGATACAAATTTAGACTCAAAAGATTGGGATGAGGCATGCATTTTAGGTTTTTGTTTTGATATGAATATGGAAGTTTCTGGTAAGTTTAGGGTCAATGAGCTCGGTTATGATCTAGGAAAGTATATATCCTACGATAAAGGCTGTTATAGAGGTCAAGAAATAATTGCACGCCTTACTTATTTGGGCAAAAAGAGTAAAAAAGCTGTGATATTTGACTCTGATTTTAAAGAAATTATGAATTCAGAAAATAGGCCAATCGGAAAAAAAATATACTCTTTTAAGTCGAATACTAAAGAATATTCACAATTTTTTGTAGAAAATGTTGATTACTTTTCAAATGGGAAGAGAATTACTCCAGTGACCAGTCAATGGGATCAAGACCCTGATTAATAAGGATCTGGTTGGCTTTTGAAAAATGTTTGCAACCAAAAAAACCATTATTTGCCGAGAAAGGTGAAGGATGTGCAGCTTCCAAGATATGATTTTCATCATCTATCAATTCTTTCTTTTGTTTTGCGAAACTGCCCCACAACATAAAAATTATATTTTTCTTTTTTTGTATTAATTGTACTGCCCTATCAGTGAAAATTTGCCATCCAATTCGTGAATGAGAGCTTGGAATACCCTCTATAACAGATAATGATGCATTCAAAAGCAATACACCCTGTTTTGCCCACTTTGTTAAATCTCCTTTATTGTTTCTAATGCCAATATCTTCATAAATCTCTTTAAAGATATTTTTTAATGATGGGGGGAGTTTGTGATTTTCATTCACAGAAAATGCAAGGCCATTTGCAGTTTCTGGTGAATGATATGGGTCTTGTCCCAAGATTACCACTTTTACTCTTTCATAAGGACACAATTCAAATGCTTTAAAATAATCTTTTGGTTTAGGGTGTATTTTTTTTCCGGAATCATGGTCTGACATTAAAGATCTTTTAATATCTTGAAAATAATTTTTTTGAGTTTCAAGACTAATAAATTCGTCCCAATTTTTTTGATCTATCATAGAGTCAAAAGTAACACATTTTTTTATCCACAGAAACTGTGGATAACTTTGGGGAAAAGAACGCAGAAATTAACTAAAGCCCTTAGCAGAAAATGCTTTCAAAAGATTTGTTTAAAATTTAAACAATATATATCAGGCCAGTATATAAGGGACATACAGAGAACTTGTGTGAACAAAATGTTACAGATGGCTTAAAAAAGCTTTAATTATGTGGTTGTGAAACTTGTTGTGAGAAAATCAATACTTTTATGTAAAAAAAACAAGGTTTTTTTAGTAGCAAAGTCTTGCATTTGTAACACCCTTGATTTTCTCTAGCTCACAGACTATGTTTTCTCCAATTTCATCGTCAGTATCAATAATATTGCAGGCCAAATGGTCCCTACTTTTGTTAACAAATTCAGAAATATTTATTTTATTTTTCGCAAGACATTCTGCAATCTGGCTTATGACGCCAGGTTCATTTTTATTAGTTATAAATATTCTATGTTTACCATATTTTTCAGAAGAAATGCTTGGGTAATTTACACTATTTTTGATTTTGCCAAATTTTAAAAACTCCGATATTTGATCACATGCCATCACAGCACAATTTATTTCACTTTCTTTTGTGCTAGCACCTAGATGAGGAAAAATGATTACATCTCGTTGTGAATTTATTCTTTTTAGTAGATTTTTAGTAGGAAAATCTGTCACATATTTTAACAGCTTTCCATTATCCAGCTGATCTATGAGATTTTCTTCATTCACAATACCCCCTCTTGAAAAATTAATTAAGACTGAATCTTTATTAAGTAAATTCAATATTTTTTTATTTATAATTCCTTTTGTAGATGAATTTAGAGGAATATGTAATGAAATATAATCAGCATTATCGACACAATTCTGCATTGAATTACATTTTTCTAAGCTGCTTGGAAGACCAAGAGCGATATCAACTGTCAATCCTGGATCATAAGCTTTAACCTTCATACCCAAATTAATTGCCTGTTCAGCTACCATTGAGCCAATAGCTCCAAGACCGATGATGCTTAGATTCTTGCCTCTTATTTCTTCTCCTACAAATTCTTTCTTCATGCTTTCGATCTCAGCACTTATCTCATCATCATTCATGTTTTCTGTATCAATACTATCTAAGTTTTTATTTCCTGAAACTAGATCTCTCTTTGAAAGTATCAAAGCGCAAATAACCATTTCTTTGACTGCGTTTGCATTTGCACCAGGGGTATTGAAAACAATTACACCTTTTTCTGAACAAGCATCCACATTGATGTTGTTGGTCCCTACTCCAGCACGAGCAATTGCATATAGAGAATCATTAATCTGAAGTGAATTTAAGTTATGGCTTCTTAAAACTATTCCTGAAACATTATTTTGATCTGAAACAAGTTCAAAATTGTTGTCTTTAAGAAGATCCAAACCTTCTTTTGCTATGTTGTTTAAAATTTGTAATTTCATGAATTTTAAGATTTTTAAAGAATACACATTAAAACCCATTATTTAAACGGTATTCATCAAAAAATACCCAATTTATCCAGAAGTTTTCAACAAGAAAAACCCAGCATATTGTGGATAAAATTAAAAATAACACAATATATTGTGTTGAAATGCTTGAATGTCATCTTATTCTGATGAAAAATACAATAACTATGGAACAACAGGTCGGACAAGAAAAAAAAGAAGAAGCAGTAGAAGTTTCACCTAACTTAGTTATGGCTCCAGGCAAGATGAGAGTTATAAAAAGAAATGGAAAAGTAGTTGCCTTCGATGAAGAAAAAATAAAAGTTGCAATTATGAAGGCTTTCCTTGAAGTTGAAGGAGGAACAGCTGCAGGTTCTTCGCGCATTCATGATGAAGTTGAAAAAATGACAGCAGATATAGTCGCACGATCAAAAGGTAGACTGCCATCAGGAGGAACAATACATATTGAAGAACTTCAAGATTTAGTTGAAATTCAGCTTATGCGTAACGAACATCACAAAGTTGCGAGAGCTTATGTTTTGTATAGAGAAGCAAGAAGCAATGAAAGACCAGAAGAACAAGATCCCGTAGCTGTTGAAAAGAATATTGAAGAGGTTGTCGATGCATCTGTTAAAAGAGCCTGTAGTGGTCTAGAGAATGTAGATGAGCAAATGCTTGCAACTCAAATAAAGAATACTTCATACGAAGGAATATCAGAAAAAGATCTCGCCGAAAGTATGCTTATGACTGCGAGAACCATGGTAGAAAAGGAGCCAAATTATTCTTATGTAACAGCTAGATTGTTGCTCAATAATATGGAAAAGGAAGTTTCCGATTTTCTTGGGCTTAACAAAAAGTTATTAAATAAAAGGTCTGAGATGTATCAAGAAGCTTTATCGAAAACAATTGCTAAAGGAGTAGAACTCGGGATATTACATGAAGAACTACAAACTTTTGATCTAGATAGATTGGGTAAAGTGATAAAAGAGGAAAGAGATCTTCAATTTACATACTTAGGCCTTCAGACCCTCTATGACAGGTATTTCATCACTCATGAAGATATTAGATATGAGCTGCCTCAAGTTTTCTTGATGCGAGTAGCTATGGGTTTAGCAATACAAGAAAAGGATAAAAATGAAAAGGCTGAAGAATTCTACATGCTGTTATCAAGTTTCGATTATATGAGTTCAACTCCAACACTATTTAATTCAGGAACAAAAAGACCTCAGCTCTCTTCTTGTTACTTAACCACAGTTCCAGATAACCTTGGTGGTATATACGACTCTATCAGAGATAATGCCCTTCTATCAAAATGGGCGGGTGGATTAGGAAATGATTGGACAAATGTTAGAGCTTTAGGATCAAGAATCAAAGGAACAAATGGAAAAAGCCAAGGCATAGTTCCTTTCTTAAAAGTCTCAAATGATACTGCTGTAGCTGTCAATCAAGGTGGAAAAAGAAAAGGAGCTTTCTGCGCCTACTTAGAGTGCTGGCATTTGGATGTAGAGGAGTTCTTAGAGTTAAGAAAAAATACTGGAGATGACAGAAGAAGAACACATGATATGAACACAGCTAACTGGATACCAGATCTATTTATGAAACGACTTGAGAAAGATGAAGAATGGACTTTATTTTCTCCTTCAGATGTTACCGACCTTCATGATATTTATGGTTTAGAGTTCGAGAAGAAATACACTGAATATGAAAAAAGTGCAGAAAAAGGCGACATAAAACTATTCAAAAAAATCAAAGCTAAAGAACTTTGGAGAAAGATACTTTCAATGCTTTTTGAAACAGGACATCCATGGGTAACCTTCAAAGATCCATGCAACATTAGATCGCCACAAGGCCACGTTGGAACTGTACATTCATCAAATCTTTGTACCGAAATAACATTAAATACAAATCAAGATGAAATTGCTGTTTGCAACCTTGGAAGCATTAATTTACCGCAACACATTGATGATGGAAAAATAAATATTGAACAACTCAAAGGCTCTATAAAAACAGCAATAAGGATGCTGGATAACGTTGTTGATATCAATTATTATCCAGTTCCACAGGCAGAGAATTCAAATAAAAAACATAGGCCAATCGGACTTGGTCTAATGGGTTTTCAAGACGCTTTGTACAAATTAGGAATCTCTTACAATTCTGAGGAAGCCGTAGATTTTGCAGATAAATCAATGGAGTTAATTAGTTATTTTGCCATTCAAGCTTCATCAGAATTAGCAAGAGAAAGAGGAACGTATGAAAGCTATAAAGGTTCTCTATGGGATAAAGGAATATTTCCAATAGACTCTATTGAGCTCCTAGCTGAACAAAGAGGAAAGGAATTTATAGACCAGAATACTGATACAAACCTAGACTGGGATTCACTTAAGGCAGTGGTTTCAGAAACAGGTATGAGAAATTCAAATGTAATGGCAATTGCTCCAACAGCAACCATTGCTAACATAACTGGAGTTTCACAATCCATAGAACCGACATATCAAAACTTATTTGTTAAATCTAATCTATCTGGTGAATTCACTGTGGTTAACCCATATTTAATCGAGGAATTGAAAAAAGAAAATTTATGGGATGACGTGATGTTAAGCGATTTAAAATATTATGAGGGATCACTATCACAAATAAATAGAATACCTGAAGCTATAAAAGAAAGATTTAAAACTGCTTTTGAAATTGAGCCCAGATATATTGTCGAGGCAGCAAGCAGAAGACAAAAATGGATAGATCAAGCGCAATCCCTCAACCTATATATCGGTAATGTTGATGGTAAGAAACTTGATGTAACTTATAGGATGGCATGGTTTAAAGGACTTAAGACAACATATTATTTGAGATCAATGGGAGCTACAGCAACTGAAAAATCAACTGTAGATAGAAGCAATTTAAATGCCGTAGAGACAAATCAAAATCAACAAGTGGCCTCAAAAGCACCAGAAGCATGTAGCATTCTGGACCCTGACTGTGAGGCATGCCAATAGGAGTAAATTATGGGAATTAGTTGGGATGAATATTATAAAGAAGAGGCTCCTGTAGCGGATCAAAAAGAAAAAGATACAGAACCTAGAGTTGCTGAAGTATCTGAAGAAATAAAAAAAGCAGTGGAAGAAGTAAAAACTGAAAGTGCTCAAACTGTTCCATCTGAAGATGTTACATCCGAAGTAATGCAGAATATCGAGAATTACACGACCAAGAAAAATCCTCAAGCAGAGGATCTTCAGAAAGTTCAAGAAAAAATGAACGAGGTCTTAGAAGGCAGGGTACAAGTTGGACAAAAAGCCATGATTAATTCAAAGGCAGATCTCAACCAACTTGTTCCCTTTAAATATAAATGGGCATGGGAGAAATACCTTGATGGCACTGCAAATCACTGGATGCCTCAAGAAATAAATATGACTGCCGATATTGCTCTTTGGAAATCAGCAGATGGCTTAACAGATGATGAAAGAATGATTGTAAAAAGAAGTCTTGGTTTCTTTTCTACAGCTGATTCACTTGTTGCAAATAATGTAGTTTTAGCAATATACAAACACATAACTAATCCAGAATGCAGGCAATACCTACTAAGGCAAGCATTTGAAGAAGCAATACATACACATGCTTATCAATACTGCATTGAGTCGCTAAGCATGGATGAAGGAGAAATATTTAATATGTATCGTGAAGTGCCGTGTGTAGAAGCAAAAGCAGCTTGGGCACTTAAATACACAAAAGAGCTAGAGGATTCAAGCTTTGAGACAGGAACACCAGAAAATGATAAGACCTTTCTATCAAATTTAATTGCATTTTATTGTGTGCTTGAAGGTATGTTTTTCTACTGTGGTTTTTCACAAATTCTTTCAATGGGTAGAAGAAATAAAATGACAGGAGTTTCTGAACAATTCCAATATATAATGCGTGATGAATCTATGCACGTTAACTTTGGTATAGATATGATTAATTCAATCATCAATGAAAATCCTCATATTTGGGATGAAGAAATGCAGAAAAGAGCTTCAGACATGATAGTTGAAGGAACTCAATTAGAAATTGATTATGCTAAAGATACAATGCCAAGAGGTGTTTTAGGTATGAACGCAAAAATGATGGAAGAATACTTGCAGTATGTTTGTAATAGAAGACTGGCTCAAATAAATTTACCAGAAGCTTATCCTGGAGCTAAGTACCCACCTTCAATGCAATGGATGTCAGAGATAATGGATCTCAGAAAAGAGAAAAATTTCTTTGAAACCAGAGTTATTGAATACCAAGTTGGTGGTTCACTCCAATTTGATGATTAATTAGTTTGCGCTGCTGTAGGTCTGCAACTATGGCGGTGCTCTGAGAAAAATACCAAAGTTCTAGTTATTTTAAGAAAAGTTTAAGTAAAAATAGCTAAAGTTTATTAGATTTAATGAAAAGAATTGGTTGATTAGCTTATAAATTACCTAATTT
>MDTA01045649.1_pt1 | contig 10589 bp, 5 predicted proteins | sample 811151 | NCBI WGS metagenome assembly MDTA01 (sample SAMN05326648, study PRJNA326480) | marine metagenome | isolation source: seawater | place: Indian Ocean: South | collected 2010 | reverse complement strand
TTAGCAAACAACTTCCTGACAATTACGTCTGCACCATACCCAGATCCTCCCCATGCATTTCCGCCCTTTATCATGAGATCTGCAAAGGGTTTACCATTGGACAACTCAATCAACTGCGCAGTAGTGGCAGTTGACTCGCGGCGAGTGACCACGACATCTCTCTTTGGTCGACCCAACGTGCGCATCAGTCGGTCGAGGTTGCGCATACCTGCCCGTTGCCCGCCTGTATGGCGCCTAGGCACATCTTTTCCTGCCGCAACAATCACCTGGTCGATGCCATCAAGAAACTGCTCAGCAGAGAGCCGCCTTACCACAGGACCATGGAAAACATACTCTTCCACATCCTCATTAAGGCGCACCGAGGGCCTTTGGTATGCTCTTGATGTCAGTAAAATTTTCATGGTTCGTTTTAAATCATAACCATGATCCGCAAAATCATTAGCCAACCAGTCCAGCAAGTCCTGGTTCCAGGTCGGGTTGTCCATCTCATCAACAGGGTCAACGAGTCCGCGCCCGAAAAATATGGCCCACAACCGGTTTACAACGGTTCGGGCAAGTCGACCATTCTTTGGCGAGGTAATAATCTCCGACAACTGCTTTACCCTTTCCTTGCGGGGAGCTTTGGCATCAATACTCCCAAGCTCGGGATAAAGAAAAGCCGGCTCAGCCTTTTCTCCGGTGGGCTTATTGCATCGGTGCACATCCATTGGACCTTCTGAAAAAATCGATGCAAACGAATAAGTCTGCTTAAGGGTCCAATCATTGATAAATGAATCATGACACGAAGCACACTTTATATTCAGCCCCAGGAAAACCTGGGCCACGTTCTGTGCTGCCTGCATCTCCACAACCTGAGAGGCATTGACCGTCCCACGCCAGGCAACACCCTTAATGAAGCCATCAGACCCCCCAACCGGACTGATTAACTCACGAACAAACTGGTCATAAGGTTTATTTTCCTCCAGAGATTTTTTCAACCAGTCCGTAATCCTCTTCCCTCCTCCTCCATGATATTGCCGGGTATAACTATTACGAAAACAGTCACTCCAGAAAGTAATCCAGTGCTCCGCATAGTTTTTTTTATCCTGAAGTAATTCCTCAACAAGGCGAATATGCTTATCAGGACGATTATCATTCCTAAAAGCTTTAACTTCTTCGGGACTGGGAAGAAGCCCGATAGTATCTAGGAAAACTCGACGCACAAAAATGTGGTCAGAGACTGCAATAGAGGGGGTAATCTTATTCTTGCTGTAGTATGGTGCCAGAAGTCGATCCACAGGGTTCGTCTCCCCACCCTTGGGCAACTCAACTTTGCGCGGAGCAACTGGCGCATTGCGAAACTTTGCGAAAGTAAATCCCTTCTCCCACTTAATACCCTGATCAATCCATGCCCTTAGCAGAGCAACCTCGTCGAGTGATAGACGTTTTCCCTTGGAAGGCATCACCTCTTCCGGGTCGGTACTTAGAACAAGTTTAATAAGAAGACTTTCAGCACTCTTTCCCTGGATGACAGCAGGCCCGCTGTCTCCACCAGCGACAAATGAATGCAGGTGATCAATGCTAAACCCCCCTTTTCGCTTACCGTTGGCATGGCAATTCACACAACTCCGTTCAAGGATTGGTTTGATGTCTTCCGTAAAGTCCACACTTCTTTCTGCGGCAGCAGGCAGCAGACGAGGCTCAGGTTTGGCAGAAGATGCGACCGTTATCAACGAGCCTAGAAGATAAATAGATATCCTTCGCATAAATCCATATTTACACCATCTGCCAGTTTCATACAAGCGCCCCCTAAATCCGGAAAAATCAGGACAGGATTGGATTCACCACTTGACCATGGACATCCGTAAGCCGGTAATTACGGCCGGCATGGCGATAGGTCAGGCGCTCATGATCAATGCCAAGAAGATGCAAGATAGTGGCTTGAAAATCATGGACACTAACAGGATCCCTGCCAACTTTTTCACCGAGATCATCACTCTCACCATGAACCATTCCTCCCTTCACACCAGCACCAGCCAGCCACGAACTATACACCTTGGAATGATGCCCCCGACCGTTAACACCAGGCGCAGGCTGGAATGGACCACGCCCAAATTCGGTGGCAAAAACCACAAGAGTATCCTCCATCATGCCGCGCTCCTTAAGATCCCTGAGTAATCCCGCAATGGGCTGATCCACATTCCTTGCCAGCTTATTATAGTTGGTCATGTTTGCATGCGCATCCCAGTTATGATCAATGCGTGTATCCCCGTCGATCAGTTCCACAAATCGAACCCCTCTCTCAATTAGCCGGCGCCCGACCATACACTGCCAGCCAAAGCTTTTTGTGTCACCCCGACGCAAACCGTATAATCGATGAGTCGCATCGCTCTCCCGGGAAAGGTCGAAAGCTTCCGGAGCGGCAGTCTGCATGCCCGCAGCTGTTTCAAAAGACTTGATCCGCGCACGAAGATTGGCATCGCTCTCCCTGCCGGCCAGATGCCGGCGATTCAAATATTCGATAAGACCAAGCTCATCCCGCTGTTGCTCAATAGTCATGTTACGACGGTGCATATTTGCAACAGGTTCATCTCCCGGTATGATCCGCGTACCTTGGTGTAATACCGGCAAAAAATCTGAACCCCATACCTGACCGCCGGCATAAGGAAGACCGGGAGAAATGACCATGAAGGATGGAAGGTTTTTATTGTGAGTTCCCAGTCCATAACTGACCCAGGAACCGATACTCGGACGCTTGAAAGTATCTGACCCGGTATGTAGACCAATGGTTGCGCCAAAATGGTCACCGTTAATGTTCTGCATGGAACGAATCATGCAGATATCATCTGCCATGCTGCCGATATGCGGAAAGAGGTCACTGATCTCCATGCCGCATTGCCCATATTTCTTAAATCCCCAGCCGGCTCCCTTATAGTAACGACGCCCCTTGGTCATCGGTTTGTCATGATTCTTATTTAGGAAAGGCTTCGGATCGAAGGTGTCCACATGGCTGACGCCCCCCGTCATAAAAAGAAAAATCACCCGCTTGGCCTTGGGCTCAAAATGCGGTTTTTTGGGTGCTAGGGGATTATCATCACTAGCCAACAAATCAGACAAAAGGCCAGGCATGATAAGGCCGCCTCCAGCCAATGATCGGATTATGTTTCGCCGGTTCATATTCATATCAGTCCACGTATAAGAATTCGTTACTGCTTAACAAACCTCTCACAAAGCCTGCACGGCGCCGTAGTGTATCACCTTTGGCAAAATATGCCTCGGCAAAATCCAGCTCCTCAGGCTGCGCAGGACGGTTGTAAATGAGCTCATAAAGATAATCCACCTTTCCACTTTCGGGCAAACGATTGGCAATAGCCTCTGCCTGAGCATGGATAAACTCCGAGTTCATGAAATACAGGGCCTGCAGAGTGGTAACCGTGGCCTTGCGCTCCCCCAAGTGCAAGCCTCCATCCGGTCCATCAAACAGATCAAGGTACGCATTTTTCTGAATACGCTGCTGCATTTGATAAACGCTTCGCTTATTGGAAACATATTTTTCCTGAAAAGGCTCATGCTGACGGTAGAAATAAGTCAGTCGGTGAGGGAAAGGATGACGATTTCCAGGATTGGCATCCAGATGAGCACTGAAACTTAACAGAGAATCACGCAACTCCTCGGCACTCAATCGGCTTCGGTTGGCCCGCCACAAAAACCTGTTTTCAGGATCCAACTCGAGATTTTCAGGATGTTCAGTTCCAGCCAACCGATATGTTTCAGAGCTCATAATGAGCCGATGCATTTCTTTAATCGACCAGCCTTTTTTTATGAAATAACCTGCGAGAAAATCAAGTAGTTTCGGGTGACTCGGAAACGTTCCGCGCACACCAAAGTCACTAGTGGAACTAACCAGTCCCCGGCCAAAGTGATAATGCCAGATGCGATTGACCATGACTCTAGCCGTGAGGGGATTTTGGGGCTCAGTCAGCCATTTTGCCAATTGCAGGCGACCACTACCCTTGACCGTCTCGGGTAACTTCTGGCCACCGAGTATTTGCAGAAATCCCCGTCGCACTTTCTCGCCCTTCTTCTTGGGGTCGCCCTGTTCATGAATATGTGAATCCCCTGTCTCACCATCAATCACAGCATAGGCAATATCCAAATCCGGAAAACTCCTCGCCACCTCGCCACGTTGCTCTCGGATTTTTTCCAGATCCGCCCATACAGACTGGCGCGTGATCTGACCGGTGACGACCTTTCGCTGAAAAGACTGGTAAAGTGCAAACTTGTCACGCTCCTTTTGATTCCATGGAGCAAGCTTGCTGCGAAATTTCTCAAGGACCTTATCGGATTTTTCCTTGCCCAACCGGTAGACAAAACTATGGCGATGAGGACTGTGCTCGGCTCCAGGGTGCGGGTATACGGAACTCTCAAACATTCCATATAGAGCGTAATAGTCAGCAGTCGGAATTGCGTCAAACTTGTGGTCATGACACCGCGCACAACCAATCGTTAAACCAAGAAAAGTTTTTCCTAAATTATCGAGAGTATCCTCAATGGTAATGTGCTTGAGCTTGTGCGGACTGACGCCAATGCGCCTAGAAATCGCAATGTAGCCTGTAGCAATGGTTTGCTCCCAGCGTTCATCCTCACCAGCGGCAGGCAACTGGTCACCGGCAATCTGCTCACGGACAAACTGGTCATAGGGTTTATCCTTGTTGAAAGAATTAATCACATAATTGCGATACTTGTAGGCCTCCGGAACCGGGTAGTCACCCGCATCACCAGCCGTGTCAGCATAGCGCACCAGATCCAACCAGTGGCGTCCCCAGTGCTCACCGTAGTGAGGAGAATCCAGTAACCGATCAACCAATACCTCCCAGACACGAGGATGCTCATCTGAAAGGAACTCCTCCACCTCAAGCGGCGATGGGGGTAACCCTGTCAAATTAAAGGTAGCACGACGAATCAATGTTCTCTTATCTGCCACACCTACCTGTACGAGCTTTTGCTCCTTGAGTTTCTCCCTAATCAAGGTGTCAATGGGGTGGCCTTTCAGGCCTTCATAATTCTTTATCGGCTGAAAGGCCCAATGCTGCCGCTGCTCATCAGTAATTTTCCCCGTGGCAAACCCTACAGCATTTCCTTCAGGCCAAATCGCTCCTTCACGGATCCAGCGTGCCAAGTCGGCAACCACTCGAGCAGGCAGCTTCTTCTTTGGCGGCATAGCCAAGTCAGCGTCTACATGTCGCACTGCAGTCATCAACAGACTTTTCTCCGGATGTCCCGGGACAATAACCTCACCGCTATCTCCCCCCTTAAGAATTGATTTAAAACTATCGAGCTTTAGCCCTCCCTTGTCTTTGTGCCCATGACATTCAAAACAGTGTGTCGCAAAGACAGGCCTTATTTTAGATTCAAAGAAATCAGAACCTTCACCGGCTGAAGCCAGCTCGATACCACACCACGTCACAGCAAAAAAAACCACAATGCTATGAAGAATATTTCTCATTGCTATTAAACTAACACAGACATCCCCATTCACACAAGTTAGCACTGCCCAAGGTTACTTTCTGCCGGCATAAATCAGGTTGCAGATTCTTCGCCACATCTGGTAAATTCATGCAAAATGCAATCGGTGAATGCTTCTAGAGATAGAATCCAATTTAGAACAACCCAGTCCAAAAGACATGCACATGCCTCAGGCTTAGTAACGCTTCTAACCTTACTTTTCCAGTTTTCTACCAACTCCATTGCCGACGAGGCAATGAAAGCATTTTTCGGACCACCCACTCATGATAGGCAACGCCTGTACCATGATCAACGTTATCCAAATGTTGTTGTGAGTAACCGAGGCACGGTTCTTTCTGTTTGGGGCAATTCAGGGGTTGTCGTCCGGCGCAGTGAAGATGGTGGGGTTTCATGGATGGATCCGGTTATCATTGCAGCGAAAGGCTACCATAGTGGAGGTGCCATCGTTGATAGTCATTCAGGGGACATTCTTGTCTTTGTCGAGGACCGACAACCACCTGCACCGCTCACCATATATCGAAGCCGGGATGATGGTGAATCATGGCACCCTGAAAAAACCGTGATCAAGGCTGATCCGAATGGACATATACCATCTATGCACATGAACGAACATGGAATCACCTTAAGGCATGCCCCCTACAATGGGCGCCTGATCCGTGCATCCAGATATTACGGGGTTAAAAATGGGCAGGAGCACTGGCCTGATCAATACACCAATGCCGTGTTCAGTGATGACGGGGGAAAAACCTGGCAAACCAGTAATCCGTTCCCTGAGCAGGGAACTGGTGAAGCGGCACTGGTTGGGTTATCTGATGGGCGCATTTACTATAATTCACGTGTCCATTGGCCCAAACGCCCCAACAATCGACGCCGGCGTGAAGCATGGAGCAATGATGGTGGCGCAACATGGGAAAACTGGAGAATAGTGGACATTTTGCCTGATGGTGACCAGGGCCGCCCATACGGTTGCATGGCAGGTTTAACCCGAATTCCCTCAAAAAAGCAGGACATTCTGATCTTCAGCAACCTCGACACACAGGCATCCCACCGTGAGCGTATTACGGTCTGGGCAAGTCTTGACGGCGGAAAGACATGGCCCGTAAAGCGACTCGTGGACGGTGAACGCAGCGGTTATTCTTCGCTCGCCTCCGGTCTATTAGGAACGCCGAGTGCGGGATGGATTTACCTGCTTTACGAGCACGATCCATTCAAGGGAGCCCACATGTCACGCTTCAACCTCTCATGGATACTTGAGGGACAATTAACCGGTAATGGCACCCTGCCCAAATTAAGCAACTTAGAATAATCAGGCGATATAAATTCCTACGCCTTTCCACACACTGCTACCTCTTCCCATCATTCCACTTTATTTTACACACCAAACACATGAGAACATTTCTTACCATCACAACTACTTTACTTACGGGCATATTGATGATCCCCCTGGCAGCCTATGCAAACCGACAAGGGATTTGTGAGCCTATTTAATGGCAAAGATCTTGCCGGGCGTAAAGGCCATGATAAAAGTCCTCGATTCTGGTTAAACCGGATGCTGTGAGCACGCTATGAAAAATCTGCCGGGAAAGCCGATCACAAATCGAATTAATTATTAAAAGAGCCTGCCAAGTTCCTAATAAAGGGTTTTTCGCTTGTTAGGACATTCACAGGCATACAATATGCGCATGGAACGTAACCTATTTATTTTCAAAATGAAAACCCATATTTGCGGGCGCTTTGGATGTTCTGCAGCCAGCGTTCTGATCCTTTGTCTTTCCGGTTGCGGGGACCGGGAAGAGGACAAGGGACCATCCAGCGAGGCTATCGACGCAGAATCAGAGCCCATGAATGAGGAGTCTGCAGTGACTGGAGCTACGCTCGAGCGGTTTCTCTCTGGGAAGACCGTGAACGTAAGCACAGGGGAAGGGCCCTTCGTTATCTCTTTTTACGAAAATGGGAAATGTGCGTTCATGTCGGAGAATGCCCGTTACTATCAGGGAACCTACCGTCTGAGCGGAGCCATGGCAGCGCTTCGTCTGGAGGGCAACCAAATCATCGTGATGGAGTTTCCATCGAGGACCCCTTCGGTGGGGAGCAAGATCGGGTTGGATGTGAGCGACGAAGAAGTGAAGGGGCCCTTTCGGATTACCGCGATTACTGACGCCGAACGACCTCCGCCTCGCACCTTTTCCGATTTCCGGAAACTGGTTGGAAGCCCTCTGAGCGAAAAGGAAAAGCAATTTGTGGGGCGATGGTCAGGGGAGGATGAGGATGGTCGTTGGTGGATTATCAATCGAGCGGATCATACCCACAGCTACCTTGAACGTGGACCTGACGGCAAAGAGTCACTACTTACCCATGGCTCGTGGGCCATTCGGAACGGCGCCCTTCACGTCCTCGCCTGGGTCAGAAATGGAGAGCAAAACTTTTCCGTTGGGATGGACCAGCTGAAGCCGATGGAGATGGTACAGGAAGGTCTTGAAGGATTCGGGGTGTTCCCGATCACCTCGTTGAGCGACGAGGAGATCGTATACGAGGACGGTTTCAAGGAGCAACGCATCGAAGCCTTTGAGGAGCCGGAAATGAAACCCTTCAATACTAAGGAGGCGCTGAAGGCCTTCGATCTCCTCAAGTTCTATGAAGAGGCGTCTGCTGAAACTGACCCTGCCGGCAAAAAGCCCGATAATGATGAGAAGTAAGTCGCTCGGGGGAAAGGTTTTTTTTGCGCTCTTCCGTGCCCGTCCGTGGTATTCCTAATCTTATTCTGGGATTACCATGAAAAAAGAAACCATCACGGTTGTTTTAAACGGCAGGAAAATTATCGATGACTCGGCAATGCCCGGCATCGGCACTGAAGGGCCAATCGTGCTCCAGCATCACGGCGGATACAACGCAAAGCAGAATACCTGGAGTGCTGCATCCGCTCTCATTCAGTTCCGCAACATAAGCATCAAGGAACTCTAAAACTTTCCGCCGGATAAAGTGAGCCCCTCATGCTGCCACATACCCACAACATGAATCACGCTACTGGTTCCTTGCCGCTGCATTACCGACCTCCCTTACCCTTACCACATGCACCTTATTGACCTCATTCCTGCGCTTCCCAAGCCTCAGTAACCCCTCACCGCAGGTAATCCAGCTTTCGGTTTCACTAATATGACACACTCCAGAGTTACCAAGTGTGGCCCCGTCTTCGGGCAAAAGGACTCTCTCCGTGGACCGTATGACGCATAACCTTCCGGGATCGACCTGACCGATAAACAATGGGGCACGGTGGCGGAAAACATGATAATTATCCGCTCCCCGTCGAGTATATACGAGGAAGAGTCCGCCACCAACCCGCACCCAGTGCTGCTGCGTATTGTAACTTCCGAGAAGACTGCCGTCATCAAAGGTCCACTCACGCACTTTCTCGAAAACCAAACCATCCCGACTGCGAGTGACATAACCGCTGTGATCCGCACGTAAGGTCAAATAATACCAACCATCATGATGTATTAGCGACGGTTCGTAGAGACCACGACCCTGTGGGATATTCAACTCGCTCCCATGCTTCAGATACGACAAAATTTCTCCATCAAATCGGCAACGGACCACGATGCTCGTATAGTTAAATTTGTCGGGGTCAGCCATGTAGCGCACCGGTAGCAATATATCCCCTCCGGGCAAGTCCACACGCTGAGTATTTCCAGCATTTGCAGCCATGATTATGTTTCCACTATGGTCTTTTGCGGGCAGATCCAGGAAACGTAGCTCCCCCCATGAACCATCCCGAGGGTTCATCACTGCATAGGAAACCTTCTCTCGCCTCCGATTCTCCTTTGTTCCCCCCTCAAAATTGAAAGTCTTACCCGTAGCGATGACCTTCTTGGAATCTGCATGATAAGTGGGCCACAGATCTCCTGCACAGACTTCATAACCATCCTTTTGCCGTTCACGTTTCAGGGACGATATCACCTGAGGAACACTCCAGCTTTTTCCTCCATCTCTACTCAACGACTGATAGATATCATGGAAATTATGCACTCCCTGACGCCCAGTCTCAGACATAGTGGTAATCCACACCGGGCGTGCGCCCTTCCCCTCAAAGAATGTCGGCACAAATGCCGTCCGAGCCTGCCACCAATCCCATTGTTTATCCCGGCCAGGAATACCACCTACTGCCTCAATCTCAAGCTTCACCTCAACCACATCATCAGCCAAGACTATTGAAAAGAGTGACAGGAAAACAATGATTGCCGGAAGAATCAGCGCATACTTCATCTTTCAATCGTAGCACCACTAACTCTAGTCGCACAAGCTTGTCATTCTACAGCCATGCAATCAGAAGGAATTTAGCGTTCACCAAGCAAGTTTACAGTTCTTTAAAAAGAACAGATAACAATACTTGAAGCAAGTGCCGAATCATGATGTTAAAATAAAGCCAGTGAGAAAAACATCCGCCATGAACAATTTTTTAATAACCCATTTCCTCTGTATTTTCCTCGCATCGGATGCGCTTTGCCTGGGAGCGAACTCTGAAGTGAAAAATGCTCTGAAAAACGGCAATATTAATGACTACCATGCACAAATCACTGAGCGGATTAACCGCAGGATATCAGACCATTTTAAAAACAGCACCAAGCAAAGTCTTCTTCACTTGCTTGATGAACCCGAATTACGCAGGATCCTAGCTCAACGGCAAATCATTGGAAAGATTGGCGCGGCAAGCATTGACGGATTCGCAAAGGGAAACGCCCAACGAAAAATCTTCCTTGGCAATTTTTTTACCAATACAAAAGCCATGGAATACGCCCTTGAGGGAGCTACTCCCATAGGACGCTCGCACCGCGAGCAGGATAAATGGAACATTCCCATCTCCGCTCTGGAAATATGGCACCAGTTGCTCAGCTCTGACCCGGATGCTAGATCCGGCCTCTACCTCAAGCTTGCCATTGCTACCGGACTGAACCCGCCGGGCACCGGGAATCAGGGTGCCGGACAGGCCAAAATCCCAGAAACCCCTCTGGCTCGCTACCATTTCTATAAGGATTCACATCTAAACGGCGAGCTCTTTCCAAGCTTTGACAACCTCTCAGTATGGGAAT
>MDTA01026290.1_pt1 | contig 10589 bp, 9 predicted proteins | sample 811151 | NCBI WGS metagenome assembly MDTA01 (sample SAMN05326648, study PRJNA326480) | marine metagenome | isolation source: seawater | place: Indian Ocean: South | collected 2010 | reverse complement strand
TTTAACAATGAGTGGTAGAGGATTTGAATCTAGAATTACAACAGATAACGATATGTTGTTTGGAGATTCATCTTGTGTATCCTGTGGTGCATGCGCTCACACTTGTCCAACAGATGCTATATCAGATGTATTTGCATCAAAATCTGCGGACTTTGATAAAAAGGTTAGAACTACATGTTCATATTGTGGTGTTGGTTGTAATCTTGAAGCATCAATAAAAAATGGGAAAGTAGTTTCTATTGACACTCCTAAAGAAACTGAGGTTAATGCAGGTCATACTTGTCTTAAAGGTAGATACGCTTTTGGATTTTATGACCATAAAGATAGATTAAGATCTCCTTTAATTAAAAGAAATGGAAAGTTTGAAGAGACCTCTTGGGATGAAGCTTATGATTTTATTAAAACTAAATTAAATAAAATAGTTAAGGAAAATGGTCCTGATGCTGTTGCTGGTATATCATCTGCAAGATGTACAAATGAAGAAAATTATGTTTTTCAAAAAATGATTAGAGCTGCAATTGGAACTAATAATATTGATTGCTGTGCAAGAATTTGTCATTCTCCCACGGCTTGGGGGATGCAACAAACATTTGGCACTGGAGCAGCTACAAATTCAACTGAAGATATTTATTTTGCTGATTTATTTTTAGTTATTGGAGCTAATCCAACAAACGCTCATCCTGTAACAGGAGCAAAAATAAAACAACAAGTAATGAAAGGTAAAAAATTAATCGTATTAGATCCAGTTACAACCGATTTAGCAAAACTTGCAGACTATCATATTAAAGTAAGACCAGGAACAAATGTTGCTGTACTTAATATGATGTTATATTTTATTGTAACATCAAAATTATATAAAGAAGATTTTATTACCAGCAGAACTGAAGGCTTTGAAAATTTCTTAAAGCAAATTAGTAAATTGGATGTTGATCATTTAGCTAAAGTTGCTGGTGTAGATAAACAATTAGTAAAAGAAGCAGCTATTGCATATGCAACAGCTAAAAATTCAATGGAATTTCATGGACTTGGAGTAACAGAACAAGAACAAGGTTCAAAAACTGTGATGTTGATTGCTGACTTAGCAATGATTACTGGCAACATAGGGAGAAGGGGTGTTGGAGTAAATCCATTGAGAGGACAAAATAATGTTCAAGGAGCTGCAGATATGGGATGTCAACCACATCAAGGTGCTGGATATTTCCCAGTTGCTGACAAAAAAATTCAAGAATTTTACACTGAAAAGTATGGTGTTATTCATCCATCTAAAGCTGGTTTAAAAATACCTGAGATATTTGATGCAGCTATAAATAGAGAAGTAAAAGCAATATGGATAATTGGAGAAGATGTAGTGCAAACAGATCCTAATAGTGCTCATGTAGTTAAAGCAATGAATGCTTTAGATTTGTTAGTTGTTCAAGAAATATTTATGAGTGAAACTGCAAAACATGCGGATGTAGTTCTTCCTGGAACAACATTTTTGGAAAAAGATGGAACTTTTACTAATACCGAAAGAAGAGTGCAGAGAGTAAATAAAGCTGCAGAACCTCTTCCTGGAACAAAACCTGATGGTGTAATCGTAACAGAAATGATGCAAAAATTAGGATACAATCAAAAAATTTATAATGCAGACGATGTTCTTGCTGAAATTGCTGATGTAGTCCCTTTTTTTAAAGGAATAACAAGAGAAAGACTTGGTAAGATGGGTTTACAATGGCCAGTTAAAGAAGACGGTACAGATACAAAAATTTTACACGAAAAAGAATTTAAATTAGGTAGAGGAAAAATAAAATATTTTGACTGGAAAGAAAGTTCAGAAATAGAAAAAAATAAAAAAGAATTTCCTTTAATTCTTACTACTAGTAGAGTTCTTCAGCATTATAACGCGGCAACAATGACTAGAAGAACAAATAATATAGAATTAGTAGATGAAGACATTTTGTTGATAAATCCAAAGGATGCAGAATATCGAGAATTAAATACTGGAGATATTGCTCGACTTTATTCTGGAAGAGGTGAAGTATCTTTGAAAGTTGAAGTTACAGACAAAGTTAAAGAAGGAATTGTGTTTACTACATTTCATTTCCCTGAACATATGGTAAATATGGTTACTGGCCATGGAAAAGATGAAGAAACAATGTGCGCTGAATATAAAGTTTCATCTGTTGAGGTCCAAAAAATTTCAAATAAATTCAAAACTGAGGTGGATACCAACAAAAACCAAGCAGAGGTAAGTTCCATATAAAAATGTTATTTATAAAACTTTTAAAAAAGTTTTATAGACCATTTTTTTTAACTTATATATTTTTATCTATAGCAATAAGTTTTTATCCAATGTTTAACTTTTACTCGTTCAAAGGACAATTTTTAATAATTTCTATTTCATTGTTTAATGGGATAATGGGGATATTCGTAAAAAAATTATAGAACGTAAGGCTCGTGTCTAACTTTGCTATTTAAAACTCTTTCAACTGCAAACGCGCTTATATCAATTGTCTGATAAGATCCGGTAATTATTAATTCGGTCAAAGCTCTGCCAATTCCAGGTGCTTGCATCAAACCTCTTCCTGTAAAGCCTGAGGCCATATAAACATTTTCATATTTTGGATGTTTGCCTACAACTGCATTATTATCTAATTTATTACAATCGTAATAACCTGCCCACCCACCAGTTAACTTTAACTCTTCAAAAGCTGGAATTCTTTTTGCTAAAGCTGGCCAAACTAATTCTTCAAAATCGTTCCATGCAGGTTCTAAATCCTTTGCATCAAACACAGATAATGGTGATCCTGCTAAATATTCTTTTCCTTCTGGTCTCCAGTACACTCCAGTTGTTAAGTCACCAGTTAATGGCATTTCTGGAATATGCTTGGGACATTTAACTCTAAACACAGTATGTTTTTGAGGTACAACAGGAATATCTTCAAGCAATTCTTTAGTCCAGCATCCCGCTGCCGATATAATAATTTTTGCCTTAATCTCATTTAAACTTTTTACTTCGCCTTTTATAAATTCTGCGCCTAACTCTATAGCTTTGCTTTTTAGAGCGCTATGAAACATGAATGGATCAATCCAACCTTCGGTTTGGTTATCTGTAAAAGTTGCTGTTTCTATACCTTCGGAATTTACATATGGAAAAATTTTATTTAAATCTGAACCTTTAATGTTTTTTGTTCCTGCATCACAAGCCTTGTGATTTTCTAATGCTTTGTATTGCTCTTCAGCATGTTCGGGACCAAACATAAGAAGATATCCATTTGTAACCATACTAGCTGTTGGATTGGGATTTTTTATCGTTTTTAAAGCTTCAGGTAAATTAAATATAAATTCTTTAGCAAATTTTCCTAACAAAATATTTTCCTTTTGAAAAAACTGTCTTCTAAAACCACCTAATGATAAAGGAAATGAGGCTTTTTTATACGTAGGATCTCTTTCAATTACTTTTACTTTTCTGCCCTCTTTAGCTAAAAAATAAGCGGTAGATGCCCCAATAATGCCTCCGCCAATAATAATTATATCATCCATAAGATTTTACTAGAATAATTTAATTTCATAGTTAAATACATAATAAAATTTATGAATCAAGTAGTGTGGATAACTGGTGCAAGTAGCGGAATAGGAAAATCACTAGCAATTAAGTTTGCAAATGAGGGTTGGAATGTCGCAATCTCAGCTAGAAGAGAAAATCTTCTTAATGAAATTTCCAAATCTCACGAAAATATAACATCATTTCCATTAGATGTTACTGATAAAAAAAGATGCATAGAGGTTTTTGAAGATATAAAAAAACATTACGGAAATATAGATATTTGTTTTTTTTCAACAGGAACATGGAATCCTAAAAAAGAAAGAGATATAGATGTTGAGCAGATTGAAGATGTGTTTAAAGTAAATTTTTTTGGAACAGTTAATAGCATTAAAGCTGTAGAAAGTTATTTTAAAAATAAAAAAAATGGAACAATATCAATCGTTTCTTCAATTGCAGGGTATAGAGGATTGCCAAACTCTACAGGTTACGGTCCATCTAAATCAGCATTAAATAATTTAGCTGAAAGTTTATATTTTGATTTTGGCAGACATAATGTAAGAGTGTGTTTAGTATCTCCAGGATTTATTAAAACACCGATGACTGATAAAAATGATTTTAAAATGCCTTTTCTTAAAACTCCCGAGTTTGCAGCTGATAAAATTTATAATGGTCTAACTAAAAAAAATAACTTTGAAATTCATTTTCCAATAGAACTTACATTTACTTTAAAACTTTTTAGTATATTACCAAGTAAAATATATTTTTATTTAATCAAAAAACTAACTAAATTTCAAAAAAAATAATTAATCTTTAACAAACACAACAGTTAGTTCAGCTACCTTAATACCAAATTTTGTCATCTTTGCTCTATTAATAGCTACTTTTTCATCTTGCATAAAAATCCAATCATCAAATGTAATTTTGATCTCTTTTCCTTTAACAGGAACTAATAAAACATATTCAAATTTAAAAGCAGGTCCATAAGAGTAACCTTTTGCTTTGCCCACTACATCTCCAGCAGTGCCTTCATAGTTGTGATCATCGATTTTATTAATTTTCCATTGTCGATTTTGTATTTCTCCATCATCCCAATTGAATTCTTCATCTAAAATCAATTGATTGCCATCCCAGTTTCCTTTCAAAACTGCAGAGAATTGTCTTGTAACTTTTCCTGATCTATTTTGTAATATTCCCCAAGCTTTAACTTCGCCTGATAAATATTCTTCAATTATTAATCTTGGTTGTTTACCTTTAAAATCTTGTGGTTTCATATTTGACTCAGTTGAACAATTTGTAATAAAAAGAAAACTGATTATCAACAAGAATCCTTTTTTAGTGAAATTTAAATTCATTTTCTCCTTTATTTATTTTGTAATGAAAATTGTATTAAATCTATGTTTTTAGATTTAAACCCTGCCTCACAATAAGAAAGGTAAAAATTCCACATTCTTTTAAATGTTAAATCAAAACCTTGGGTAGAAATTAAATCCCACTTTTTCATAAATTCTTTTCTCCATAATTGCAGTGTATTTGAATAATGAAGTCCATAGGAATTATAATTACTAATTTCTAAACCATTAGATTTAGATAAAGAGTAAATACTTTTTTTTGAGGGCAAAAATCCTCCAGGGAATATATATTTTTGTATAAAATCCTCTTTATTTTTATATCTATTATAAAGACCATCATCTATCGTAATAGCTTGAATCGCAGCTGTGCCATTATTTTCTAAGTTTGTTTTAATTGTATTAAAATAATTTGATAAATATTTTTGACCAACGGCTTCGATCATTTCGATAGATGCTATTGAATTATATTTTTTTTTAACATCTCTATAATCCTTAAGTAAAATATTAACTTTTTCATTTAGTTGATTTTTAAATATTCTTTTTTTTGCAAAATCAAATTGCTTTTGAGATATTGTTATACAGTCTAATTTTACATCAAAACTCTTGCCAACATATTCAGCAAAGCCTCCCCAGCCACAGCCTATTTCTAGTATTTTATCACCGGCGCTTGGATTAATTAAGTTGATTAATTTATCATATTTATTTTTTTGTGCTTTCTCTAAATCTGTATTGTTTTCATTTTCGAAGATTGCACTAGAATAAGTTAAAGATTTGTCAAGCCAAAGTGAAAAAAAATCATTTCCGAGATCATAATGTTTTGAAATATTAGTTTTACTTCTGCTTTTTGTATTATTATAAAATATTTTTTTAAAAAAATTAAATAAAGGTAAATCAAAAATACCTGAAAATTTATAAATAAGCTTAACATTTCTAGCGGTTAATTCGATTAGATCAGATAAGTTATTTGTTTCAAAATCTCCTCTCATATATGCTTCTGCCAAACCTACGCTTCCTGATTTGATAATCATAAAAGTGAAACCTGGTTTATTAATTTTTAATTGGACTGATAATTTTTCTTTTTCGTCTCCGAAAAAATACTCTTTTTTATCATAATTAGTTATCTTTAATTGTCCGTATTTAATTCTTTTAAGAAATTTAAATACTACTTGATCTGAAATATTATTTATATTCATTTTTTTCTATACTACTTGAGTTAAAAATTTTTATATTTTTTTTTACTAATTTAATACCTTTTATCCATAAACGTAATGCCTCAAAATGTATCGCTAATATAATTTTTATAGACATCAATGGATGTGTTAAGAATGATATTATTAAATTTTTTGAATTGAATTCTTTAGCAATTCCATCCTGGGATGCAAATAAAAGTTTTGTTTTATCTTCATATTGATTGATTACAACTGATAGTTTATTACCTGGATTTAATATTTTAAAAAAATATTCACAATTCATTTTTATAAAAGGTGAAACATAAAATTTTTTTTTACAATTATTTATTATCCGATTCTCATTGTTTGTTTTAAATATATATGTATGTTGCTCCCCAAATGTGTTTTTTACTTCATATAGAATAGATATTAATTTTAAATTATTATTGTAAACAAAAAAAATACTTAATGGATTAAAAACATAACCAAACATTCTAGGATAACATAATAATTTTACTCTAATATCTTTGTTATAAATATTAATTTTTTTTAAATTTTCTTTAACCCATTTTTTCAATGATGTTCCATCTCTAGGTCCATGATCTTTATCAAAAAAACTTATAAGATTAAATTTATTATATGAAAAAAGTTTTATTTTTTTTGATATTTTTTCTATTTCATCCAAATCAATCAATAATGAAAAAACTTTATATTTAAAAAAATGTTTTTTAGGTTTATATCTTTTGTGAATTACTGATCCATTATAAATTATTGAATTAGTTTTCATTTTAAATATTTTATCATTTCAAGGCTGGATTTTATTCCATCTTCATGAAAACCATAGCCAAAATAACTACCACTGAATAATATATTTTTTTGGTTTTGGATTTTTTTAAGTTTGTGCTGATTATTTAATGCATCTTGATCATAATATGGGTGTTCAAATTCTATGATTTTATATATTTTTGTTTCATCAATTTTGAAGAATGGATTTAAAGTTAAAAAAATATTTTTTTTAATTTTTAGATTTTGCAGTAAATTAAGCCAATAAGTTACTGAATTTTTATTATTTATTTTGTCAACAGTAGAATTCCAGGAACACCATGCCTTTTTGTTTGTTGGCATTACACTTTCATCAAAATGTAAATAAGCTAAATTCCTTTTGTATTTAAAATTTGACAATACATCTTTTTCTTCACTTAATGGATCTTCAATTAGTTCAATTGCTTCATCCGCATGGGTTGCTAAAATTACTTTATCATAAACAAAAAATTCTGTCTCATCACCATAATAAACTTGAACACCATTAGAATGTCTAATTAATTTTTTAATAATATAATTTTTATAATATTCGCCACTAATTTTTCCTAATATTTTATCCACATACGATTTACTTCTATTAGCTACGGTATACCATTGTGGTCTATTTCTTATTCTAAATAAACCATGATTTTGAAAAAACTTTATAAAAAATTTCAATGGCATTTGTTCTGCTTCGTAAGGTGGCATAGACCATATTGCTGCTACCATTGGAATTATGTGATAATCTTTAAAGTAATTTGATAATTTTTCTTTTTTTAGATATTCTCCTAAGGTTGTATTATCATCTACTGACGTTAATTTACTGCTTTTGTTATAAAAGTATATAATTTCAAAAAACATTTTAATAAATTTTAAGTTAAAAAAGTTTAGTTTGTTTGAAAAAATTCCCCTCAATCCCTTTCCACAATATTCGATATTTGAATTAATGACTTTTACAGAAAATGACATATTGCTTTTTTCGATATCAACATTGTTCTCTTTAAAAAAATCAATTAAATTTGGATATGTTTTATGATTGAAAACTATAAAACCGACATCTACTGGTATAACTTTTTCAGAAATTTTTATATCAATAGTATATGAATGTCCTCCAAAATGATTTTGTTTTTCAAATAAATCTACTTTGTTTTTTTTAGACAAATAATATGCTGCACTTAATCCAGAAATTCCTGATCCAATAACTGCAATTTTCATTAAATTTTTTTTTTTTCTCTAGATAACATCGAATAAAACTGAATTAAAACTGCTAATATAATCACAGCGCCACCAAATATTACAATCATTGGAGGTTTTTCATTCAAAAAATACCATGCCCACATTGGTCCCAATACAGCTTCGGTTAACATTAAAATTCCCACTATTGCTGATGGTGTGCTTCTAGCCCCAATTGTAATTAATATAAAACCAATTCCAACTTGAAATACACCAGCAATAAATCCAAGAAAAATGTCATTTGATGATATAAATATTGTAGGTGAAAAGAAATATCCTATTAACATTGCAAATAATCCTGCTGTCATTTGAAGAGGTAACATATCTACATTAGGGAATTTTCTAACAATTAATATAAGTATTGCAAAAGATATGGGCATAAAAAAAGCTACAAGATTTCCAATAGCTTGGCCTTGTGTTAACGTATTGCCCATTAGCATTATTATTCCAGAAAAAGCTAAAAAAATTGAAATTAAAGTAATAGTAGAAATTTTCTCATTTAAGAAAAAATAACCAAAAATTGCTAAAAAAATAAATTGTGTTTGTATTATAAAATTTGCATTAGCGACTGTAGTATTGTACATTGCAAAAACGTAACTACTAAATCCCAATCCCAAAACAATACCACCAATTAATCCTGGTAAACCAGATTCATAAATTGTTTTAAAAATTTTTGACTTGTATAAAGATATTAAAAAAAATGTTACAATTAATAAAAAAAAGAATTGTCTCCAAAATAATATTTGCCATAAAGTTGCGCCCTCAAAAGATTTAACTATTAAGCCTCCAAAGCTTAAAAAGCATGCTCCTAAAAAAACTAGGAGTGGACCAGGAATTTTGAATATAAATGACATTATATAGAATTAAGTAAATTAATGGTTTCTAAATTATATAATTTATTTAGTTTTTCAGCTTCTGAGATTTTAACACTTTCGAATTTAATGTATGAGCCGGGTTGGAATTGAACTAACTTATCATAATCAGCGCTAATAATAACAGCTATCTTGGGATAACCACCTATAGTCCCATGATCAGATAACATTATAATTGGATTCCCATCAGCAGGTACTTGAATAACTCCTTTGATTAAACCTTCTGACTTAATATTTGTGCTTATTTTATTTTCTAATTTTTTTCCTTCTAATCTCATACCCATTCTATCTGAAAGTTTTGTTACTTTAAAAGATTGATCAAAAAAATCTTTTTTACTTTCTTCATCAAAATATTCAAAATTAGTAGCTTTTAAAACTCTTAGTTTTTCAATTTTTAAATTTGTATAGTTTATTTTTCTATGTATTTCTTTTTCTAATTTTTTAAAAAAGATTTTATTGCCATTTTCATATTTTTTCCCGTTATTCGCTCCTAGCATTGCTTTCGTGTTTATGGAACAACTTCCAAAAAAATTTTCTGCCTCGAAATTTGAATTTATTGAAAGATATCCATAAACAGATTTATTTGTAGACAAAATATCTATTTGATCTCCATTTAATAATTTATAAGTTTGATAACATGAACCTTTCTCGACACTAGAATTTTTTCTTATTATATCAAAGTTTACATCTCCTGTTATAGCAAAGATAACTTTATCGCCATTAAATTTTAATAAAGGCCCCTGATAAGCAAACTCTATTGCGGGTTCATTATTTTTTTTTCCTACTAAATAATTTGCAATTAAATAGTTTCTTTTATCCATTGCGCCACTAAATGGGATTCCTATATGATATAAATTTCCTCTACCATTATCTTGTAAAGTAGTATTAATTCCAGAACGTACGAATTCAAAAAAATTTTTTGTCATTTTAAATTTTCATATTCTTTTTTTGTAATTTCATAAAATTTAACTTCATCTCCTGGATTAATTAAAGTTGGATTTTTTTCATTTTTTTGATCAAAAATTTTAATTGGAGTATTTCCAATTATATTCCACCCTCCAGGACTATCGAATGAATAAATATTGGTAAATTGTTCTGTTATTCCAACCGCACCTTTTGGAACTTTTACTCTTGGTGTTTCCAATCTGTTGACCCAAAGATCTTTGCTTAAATCGCCCAAAAAAGGCATACCTGCTATAAAACCTGTCATGTAGCAAAAATATTCTTTATCTAAAAAATTATTTAAGATTTCTTTAAAAGATTTATTTGTTTTTTGTACTAATCTTTCGTAATCTAAAGCAAATTCATCATCAACACAAACTGGTATTTCTAGTTTTCTTATATTTGTTTTTGTTAAATCTTCAATTTCAAGATTTAAAATTTTTTCTTTGATAGTTTTGAAATCAACAAAATTTAAATCATAACTTATTATTAATTTATTATAGGAGGGAGATAAATTTGTTATACCATCTATTTTTTTATTTTTAATATTTTTGAAATAATTAATTACATAAGAGTTTGTAATTTTATTTACATCATCGCCAAAATCACAATATAATGCTGCGTCACCAAGATTTGTTATATTTTTAATCATGTTGTGTTATACTTTACTATTATTAATATGGAAATTAATATCAAT
>MDTA01011082.1_pt1 | contig 10590 bp, 9 predicted proteins | sample 811151 | NCBI WGS metagenome assembly MDTA01 (sample SAMN05326648, study PRJNA326480) | marine metagenome | isolation source: seawater | place: Indian Ocean: South | collected 2010 | reverse complement strand
TTATATATTAATAATATGAGTTCAACAAGTACTACAAAAATAACCAAATTAAAAAGTAAATGGGTTAAATTTAAAAATTTCGTTTTAGGAGGTAAAGTCTCTTTGGATAGAGAAACAGTAAAGATATCAACTCTTGATAAATTATTATTTGATAAATTAGGTTCAGAGAAAATATTATTAAAAATAGATGTTGAAGGAGGCGAAAATGAAGTTTTGCAGGGGAGTGAAAAAATTCTTAAAAAATGCAATGTCGTTTTGATACAAATAGAATCATCAAATTACAATATATATAAAAATAGTTATAGTCCTGAAAAATTATTGTTAAGTCATGGTTATGAAATAGAAAAGAAATTTATTTTTCCTCTTAAGAATTTTACAGATATTATTTTCAAAAAAACTAAATAAATTTTGCATTTAAATTTCAGTCAATTTTTAAAATTCCTCCTTGCAGGGGGTTTTGCCGCTTTTGCAAATATTTTTAGTAGAACTATTTTTTCTTATTTTTTCCCATATGAAATATCTATAATCTTTTCCTTTATGGTGGGACTTCTGTTTGGATATTTTTTAATGCGGAATTATGTTTTTTATTTAAAAAAAACTATTTTATTTAATCAGATAATAAGGTTTTTAATAATAAATTTTATGGCTTTGCTTCAAACTTTATTAATAACTATAGCTTTCAAATACTTATTAGATTTTTTTCTAGAAAATATAGATCTTATAGAACTAATTGCTCATATCATAGGAGTTTCTTTCCCAGCTTTAACTAGTTATTTTGCACATAAATACTTTACTTTTAAATAGAAATTAAAGCATTCAGTTATTCATTAATACTAAAGCGGAGAGAAAAAATAAAAAAAAATAAACAATATAAAATTTAAATATTGATGTAATATATGAGTGATTTACAAGAAAAAGATGAATATATTTATAAAAACGAAAAAAAATATATTGAACTTTTCAAATAATTTAGAGATTTATTACTTCATAGCATCATTATCAGTATCACTAATCTCATGTCTTCCACCATTTAGATCGATACAGTCTATTTCATATTGGATAAAAGGTTATTATTATGTTAATTATTTTGACTTGGGTTTCATAAAAAGAGGATTGGTTGGAACCATTATAAAAATTTCTAACCTATCTGATTATTTAAGTCCTTCTTTTTTAGTTCTTTTTTGCCATATATTTTTTGTTGTAAATTTTTCAATTATTTTCTGGATTTTTACAAAAGATTGTTTTAAAAATTTTAAGATAAGGGATAAGATATTTTATTATTCATTTTTTTTATTAAGTCCGGTTTTATTTTTGCGATTGGGTTATGACATTGGAAGGATGGATCTATATCTTCTATTGATTTCATTGACAGCAATTATATCTATTCAGAAAAATTACTTTTCTTTTACCAAGAATTCTTTACTCACATCTATTTTTATATCAATTCAACTTTTAATACATGATGCATCTATATTATTTTATTCTCCATTAATATTTAGCTTTTATTTATATAAATATTCTTACTTAATAAATGCTCATTTTAAGAAAATATTTTTAATTTTCTTGATCCCAATTTTAGTTGGTACATCACTTTTAATATTTGGAAAATATGAATTAGGGGCTGTTCAACTTGAACAATATTTAAGCAATATAAGTCCTGAATTGAGTGGATCTATGAGAATGGAGTTGACTAATACTTTTAGAGAGAATTCTCAAGCTGGTTTAAATCTTTTAACACTTAAAGGCCTTCTTGGAGGGAACTATTTAGTCACAACATATTATGCTTTTCTAGTAATTATTTTAATAAAATTTGTCAAATTATCATATTTTTTAAAACTTTCAGTTTTCACACCCTTGTGTGTATCATTTTTAGCTATGGATCATACAAGATATCTTGCTATTTCAGCTATTTGCTGTAATTTATTATTTCTTATTAGTGCTGGAGAATTTAAATTAACTACGCCTCAGAACTTTAGATTTTGTTTTTATATATTTTTTACTGCAATATTTTTCTTAGGACCTTGGGGAATAATATCATCCGATGCTCTACCTTTGTTAAAACATTATCTTTAAAAATTTTTAAAATTTATTTATAAATTTTTTTTAATTTTGGAATATTATAAATATCTTATTAAAAACAATTGATTTGCATTTGTATAAACATCAAATAATATTAAATAAAGAATTTGATAATCTTGACTGGAATACTTCATAAAAATAATCTTGGGTTTATTTTTTTGTCATTATTGAAAGCATGTAGACCTATTCAGTGGACAAAAAATCTGCTTGTTTTTGCAGTAATTCTTTTTTCTTTCAAGTTAAATAAATTAATTTTAATCAATTCTTTTTATGCCTTTATTAGTTTTTGTTTTATTTCTTCTGCAATTTATTTAATTAATGATATTAGAGATATAAGAAAGGATAAGCTGCATCCAAAAAAACGATATAGGCCGATACCAAAGGGTGATATATCTTTAAATCTTGTTAAATTTAGTTCTATATTTTTGGCAACATTAGGATTATTTATTGGTTATCTAATTTCAATTAAGTTTTTGTTGATAATAATCATATATGGGGTAATTCAAATTCTTTATTGTATTAGATTAAAAAAAGAACCGTTATTAGATATTATTTGTATTGCCTCTGGTTTTTTATTGAGAGCTATTTCTGGTGTTATTGCTTCAGGACTTAATTTTTCTCCATGGTTTATCTTAACTATTGGACTTTTAGCTTTGTTCTTAGCTGTAGAGAAAAGGAAAGCTGAATTGATTTTTTATAAGGAAACATCTATTTTAACTAGAGAAACTCTTGAAAAATATTCATTACCATTACTTCAACGATATGAAAGTTTATTAAGTTCAAGTACATTTATTAGTTACAGCTTATGGGCTGCTGGACCTTCGTTAAATGGAGCCTCTTCTCCTTGGATGTTACTTTCAATCCCATTTGTACTTTTAGGTATATTCAGATATTTATTCATAAGTGATCCTGAGGTTTCGAAAAATTTATCTTCTAAAGGAATATCATTATCAACAGAAAATCCTGAATTAATTCTAATTTATGATTCTGGGATTAGGAATTTAATTATCTTTTGGATAATAACTATAGTTTTAATAGGTATATTCTTTCATTAATTATTTTTTCTAAATTCTTAATAGAAAAAAACTTTTATTAACATGAATAAAGTTTAATTTATAAGCTTGGATTTATGAAAATTTTTCTTCCAGGAGGAGCTGGCTTGGTAGGAATAAATCTAATAGCATCTATCACATCATCTAATCCAGATTGGAAAATGGTTGTTGTGGATAAGAATTTAAATTCAATTAATGTTGCAAGAAGAATTTTCCCTGATGTGAGTTATCTTTGTGAGGATTTATCATTTACCAAAAATCAAAAATGGCCATTTGAGATTAAAGATTGTGATATATGCATTATGCTCCAAGCTGAAATTGGTAGTGTTAACGATAAGTTATTTGAGATAAATAATATAAAGACAACTAAGGTAATCCTAAATGAACTAGAAAAGTTTGAGGTTAGTAGAATAATTCATATAAGCAGTTCAGTCGTTAATTCAAAATCAGATGACTTATACACAAAAACAAAAAGGCAACAAGAGTTGATTGTTTTAAGTCATTTCCCAGATTCAATAATATTAAGACCAACTTTAATGTTTGGTTGGTTTGATAGGAAACACCTTGGATGGTTATCTAATCTAATGGTCTCATTCCCTTTTTTCCCAATTCCTGGGAGAGGTCAGTTCATAAGACAACCTCTATATGTGGGAGATTTCTGTTCCATAATTAAAAGTTGTATTTGTGATCCCTCCTTGAAAGGCTCATATAATATTACTGGCCTTGAAAAAATCAAGTACGTAGATTTAATGAAAATATTAAGGAAAATAAAATCATCTAAAACCTTATTTATTTATTTGCCTATCCCTTTATTTAGTTTCTTATTAAGATTATGGGCGTTTATTTCAAATAAGCCAGCATTCACAAGTTCTCAACTTTATGCACTCATAGCAGGAGATCAATTTGAATTAATTGATTGGCCAACGATTTTTAAAGTAGAAAAAACAGATATTGAGAATGCTTTAAATTTGACTCATAATGATCCAAGATATAGCAAAATTAAAATTCCATTTTAAAAATTAACATTAATTATTGATTAAATAAATGAAAAAAAAACAAAAAGAAATAGCCATTATTGGAGGCGGACCTATGGGATTAGCTATAGCTTATCAACTTACTTTAAAAGGGTTTAAACCTGTCATTTATGAAGCAGATAATAGATTAGGTGGAATGACGGCTTGTTTTAATTTTGAAGGATTAGACATTGAGAGGTTCTATCATTTTCATTGCCTCTCAGATTTTGAGTTTATAAAAATACTTCAAGAAATTGGATTGATGAAATATTTAAAATGGAAAGAAACAAAAATGGGTTTTTATTATGATAAAAAATTATATAAATGGGGTTCTATAGATGCTGTAATTCGATTTGATAAGATTCCTTTATTAACAAGAATTAGATATTTGTGCCATGCTGCAAGATGCTTAACTATTAGAAATTGGAATCATTTGGATAAAATAACAGCAGTTGAATGGTTAAAAAAATGGCTTGGGAAAAGTGGTTATTACAAATTATGGCATAAACTTTTTGAATATAAATTTTATCATTTTTCTAATGAAATTTCTGCAGCATGGATATGGAGTAGGATTAATAGACTAGGTAAGTCTAGAAAAAATCTAAAAGAAAAATTAGGATATTTGGAAGGTGGATCTAAGCAATTGATTAACCGTTTAGCAAAAATAATTTCAGAGAAAGGAACTTTAATTAATCTTTCTACTCCTGTATTAGGTATTAACCCTAGAAAAGATAGTGGGGCAAATATTACTACCTCTCTTGGATGTAAAGAGTATGATCTTGTAATTAGTACTATACCTTTACCATTAGTAGGAGAAATTTTTCGTCATAGTGGTATAGATCAAAAAATTACTTCTAAATATGAATGTTTAGATTGTGTTGCATGTGCATGTGTAATTTTTAAAACTAGAAAAAAAATAACAGATAATTTCTGGACAAATATTAATGATAAACAATTCAATATTCCAGGGATAGTTGAAATAAGTAATTTGAGAGAATTTAATCATCACATCACATATGTTCCTTTTTATATGCCAGAAACTCATGACGAATATTTACTTGAAAATAAACATTTTATAAATAAGGCTTGGGATTGTCTTAAGTTAATAAATCCAGATTTAAATGATTCTGACCTTGTAACTTCACATTGCAGTAGATATAGATTTGCTCAACCAGTTTGCAGTACTAACTATCAGAAAAAACTACCACCAAAACAACCTTTTAAAGGGGTTTATACCGTTGATACAAATTTTTATTATCCAGAAGATAGAGGTATCAATGAAAGTTTTAGTTTTGGAAGAAATTTAGTTGACCAATTATTTCCATAAAGTGAAATATAATTTATACAAAATAATTAAGGATATATTTTGTTTCTTATAAATCTAAAGAAAAAGTTTAAAAATTTCAAAGCATCTAATATTGAGACTTTCTTGATATTGCTGATAGCGGTAGTAATCTTTTGTTTTGGGATTAATAAGATTTTAAAAATAGATAAATCTAGTTTAGATATAGTTAAAGATTCAACTTTGAGATTGGTTTATTGGTTGCCAATTTTCTATTTAATACTTTCTTTGAGTTATTTTGGCAGATATTTAAGGTGGAGATTAATACTGGGTTCTTTTTCCATTGGAAGTTGGAGTAGAGATGATGCTTTATCCTGGTTTAAAGGTTTTGCTTTAACAGCATCTCCAGGAAAGATTGGAGAAATTTCGAGAATTAGAACAACAAGTAAAGAGTTAGGTTATTCGAAAAAAATATTATTAATTGCTTTTTTCTTTGAAAGATTTCTAGATGCGTCAGCAGTTTTGATATGGATCCTCGTTCTACTACCTGAATTGATTTTGGAAAAGTTGATAAAGCTATTGTCCAATAACTTTGATTTTATAATGTTAATTATATTTTTCATTGTTTTTATCTTTTTTTATTTATTTAAAAAATTTAAAAAGATATTTAAAAAAAACTGGGTATTGATAACAGGTTATCTTTCTAGAGGGCAAATAATAATACTTTTTTTAAAAAGTCTTTCTACCAGCGTCTGTTTCTGGGGAATAGAAGCAATGATCCTTTGGTTATTAGTTTATGTCCTTTCGCCGGATTCAATATCACAAGCAAATGCAATAAAGATATATTTATTTTCTGGTCTTGCAGGTGTATTATCTGGCTTGCCAGGGGGTATTGGAGTTAATGAAGCCACAGCAACGTTATTACTTCAAAAAGAGGGAGTCCCAACTTTAATTGCTTTAAGTATTTCAATCTTGAGAAGATTAATTACAATATGGAGTATTACCTTGTTCTCCATTATTTTATCAATAACTACTAATAAATTAAGATAATTATTTTTTAAAAAAAATTATTTTTAACTTTTTACAATTAAAAGTCTTATATCTATTATTCTATTTAGAATGGGTTTAAATTCTAAATCATTTAAGGCAGATTTAAATTTAAAGTTCACCATTAATTAATACATGAAACCATTTGAAAGTGTATTTATACTTGGAGGTACAAGTACTATTGCAAGAGCAATATGTGTAAAACTAGCTGAATCAGGTGTAAAAAAATTTCATTTAGTTTCAAGAGATAAAAATTCTAATATTCAATTTGTAAAAAAATTACGTTCTTTATATAGAGTTGAAGTTACTCAAGAAGAGCATGATTTATTAGGTAATTGTTCATTATCTGAGCCTTTTTTACCGAAAGTAGATTTTTATGATCTTTATTTATTAACAAGTGGTTATTTGGGAGATTCAGATTTAGCTAAAGTAAGTACTCTTGAGGCCTTAAAAATAAATGCAATCAATTATGGTGGTTTAATTCCTTGGTTAACAGAGATAACAAATTATCAAAGAATAAAATCAAAAGGGTCTTTATGGGTCTTTACTTCTGTGGCTTCTGATCGTGGGAGACCTTCAAATTATCATTATGGTGCGGCAAAAGCAGCGTTATCAATTTTCTGTGAAGGCTTACTTCTTAGATGTCATGATAAACCATTTTCAGTTCGTATAATTAAGGCTGGATACATAGATACACGTATGGCGGAAAATGCTCCAAAAATACTACGTATATCTCCTAAAAAGGTTGCTGAAGATTTAATGCATAATCCAAATAAAAGAGGAATTGAATATCTACCTTGGTGGTGGAATGTGATTATGTTTTTTGTGAGAATTCTGCCTGATAAATATGCGGCTAAATTATGAACTTTGAGGAAAAAAAATTTGATAGAAAATCTATTTCAGGATGGGGATGTAATTTACATGCAAAAATATCTGAAATAAATCCTCTTTCAATTAAGGATTTGCAAAATTCAATTATTAACTTTAATGAATCTTCGGTTATTTCAAGAGGAGCAGGGAGATCATATGGAGATGCTGCTCTCCTGAATAATGGGTTAATAATTTTTCTCAAAGCTTTTGATCATATTGATCTGAATGTAAAAAAGAAAAGAGTAAAGGTTGGTGGAGGAGTAAACATAGATAATCTTTTGAAAACAATTATTCCAAAAGGTTTTTTTATACCTGTATCTCCTGGGACCAGATTTGTAACTGTTGGTGGAGCAATCGCTTCAGATGTTCATGGAAAGAATCATTATTTAAATGGAAGTTTTGGAAATCATGTTATTGAAATAAAATTAGTTGATGGTTTGGGTCAATTAAGAACACTTTCTTTAAATAAAGATCAAAATAAAGAGGCAAGAAATCAATTTTGGGCAACTATAGGAGGTATGGGATTAACAGGAGTAGTTGTTGAAGCTACATTTTCTTTGATTCCAATACAAACATCAAAAATAATTGTTGATACCTTTAAGTACAAAGATTTGGATAATTTAATGGATGGAATGATACAAGCTCAAAAAAAATATCAGTATTGTGTCGCATGGGTAGATAGTTTAAATCAAAAAAATAGGGGTATTTTAACTTGTGGAAATCATGCCACTTTAGAAAATATGAAGACAATAAAAAATCTTGAAGAACCTTTAAAGTACGAATCAAAATCTATAGCTTCAGTTCCAAAAATTTTTCACAATGGCGTTTTAAATAAATATACAGTAGCTGCATTTAATAAGTTCTTGTATAGAAAAACTCCCAAAATAAAAAGAGAATCTTTCCAATCCATGGAAGCTTTTTTTTATCCACTTGATGGCATTAAAAATTGGAATAAATTGTATGGTAAAAGAGGTTTCTTACAATATCAATTTGTTGTTCCTGATAGTTCATCTCAAGTAATACTAGAATCTTTGGAAATATTAAGAAAAATTGGCGTTCCAAGTTTCTTAACCGTGTTAAAAAGATTTGGCCCATGTAATTCTTCTTTCTTATCATTCCCCCAGAAAGGTTGGACTTTAGCGATAGATATACCACTTGCACTTCCTAATATTGAACTAACATTATTAAAACTTGATTTGAAAATAGCCAAAGCAGGAGGAAAGATTTATCTTGCAAAAGACTCTAGACAATCCTCAGAAATTTTTTATAAAACATATCCAAGGTTTAAAGATTGGAAATTAATTAGAGATTCTTTAGATCCAAATAATATATTTTGTTCAGATCTAGCAAAAAGATTAGGGATGTTTTGAGTATTAAAATTTATATTCTCTTAAAATATTTAAGTAAAATCTCGACCTGAAAATTAATTTGTGAAATATTATGCTATCACTTAAAGCACGAGTGAAAAAAGATTTTTATTTATAATTTCTTGAGTATTTTAATTACTTAAAACATAACGTTAGTCAATTAATAATTATGGAATTGAATGGGAGATATTTTAAAATCACCAAAAAGGATCAGCTGTTAGGGTGACTTTGAATGAACAACTTTTTTTACTCTTAATATTATTTATACAAGGTCTAACTGTCTCTCCGTTTACATCTATTTCACATGCCCCACAACTACCTGTAAGACATCCTGTTGGGATTTCAAAACCTGCTTTTTTAGCCATCAAAAACCAATCATCACCATCTGATGCATAATTAATTATTTCGTTGGGCCATAAAATTTTGATTTTTGATTTTTTCAATTTAATACTTTTGAAATTTCTAAATGCTTGTCAAATTCTTTGGCAAGGTTAGTAATAATAGCTTCTCTTTTGATTTTATAGGAACTTGTTCTAGTTTCAAATATGGGCAAATTTTTTCTTTTTCTTATTAGATTTATATATTGGTTTCTCCAGTAATCATTTTCAAAAACCCCATGCATATATGTTCCTACGATAGTTCCACCACTTTTTTTCTCATCATACCAGCCCAGATCTAGGTTTTTAAAAAGAGATTTAATATTTGAATATTTTTTGCTACCATCTGATTCAGTTACACCAGTATGTATCTCAAAACCTTTAATTTTTGATTTGCAAGGCCATAATGATTCAGAATTAATTTGTCGGGTTAATTTTTTTTTGAGAAAAGTTGTTTTCAATGGAAGAAGTCCTAATCCTTCAATTACTCCGCCAAATTTCGCATTTGAGCCTTCCTTGAAAAAGGGATCTTCGAGTGTACTTCCTAACATTTGTAGACCTCCACAAATTCCAATAATATTTCCACTGTTATTTGAGTATTCTTTTATGTCCTCAGATAGGCCAGAGCGTTTGAGAAATATTAAATCTTTAATAGTTTGTTTACTTCCTGGGATAATAATAAAATCAAGTTTGTTAAGATTTTGGGATTCTTCAATCCATTCAATTAAAATTTTTTCTTCATTTTCTAATGGATCAAAATCTGAAAAGTTGCTTATAGATGGCAATTTAATAATGCCAATATTCATTTCTGGATCAGCTGTACAAGATTTCTTTTCTAATAAATCAAGAGAATCTTCTGGTGGAAATCTATCATTTAACCAAGGAATAATTCCTAAAACGGGAATTTTAGTTTTACTCTCTATCCATTTTTTCCCTTCTTCAAATAATGAAAGATCACCTCTAAATCTATTTATAAGTATCCCTTTAATAAGTTTTCTTTCTTCAGGGTTCATTAACTCGAGTGTTCCCACTATTTGAGCAAATACTCCCCCTCTTTCGATATCAGAAACCAAAATACAATTTGCATCTAAATATTTTGCAACTTTTAAATTAGTAAGGTCTCTATGAATTAAGTTCATTTCTACAGGACTTCCTGCGCCTTCTATTACCAAACGACAATCTGGGTTTTTTTTATAAATAGAATTTAAGCTTTGTTTAATTACTTCCCAACCTGGAATAAACCAATTTTTGTAATAATCTTTGGCTGTCGTAATCCCAATACTCTTTCCTAAATGAATAACTTCGCTCGTCGAATCCCCCTGGGGTTTTAATAGAATCGGGTTCATTTCTGATGAAGGAACAATTCCACAAGCAAAAGCTTGAAGTGCTTGAGAATATGCCATCTCTCCTCCTTCCCAGTCGACCCAAGCGTTATTACTCATGTTTTGTCCTTTAAAAGGTATTGGCTTTTCTCCATGATTTTTAAGAATCCTGCAAATAGCA
>MDTA01113303.1_pt1 | contig 10591 bp, 9 predicted proteins | sample 811151 | NCBI WGS metagenome assembly MDTA01 (sample SAMN05326648, study PRJNA326480) | marine metagenome | isolation source: seawater | place: Indian Ocean: South | collected 2010 | reverse complement strand
CACCATGTTGCCCCTTGCTGGAGAGACACTGTTCGCAAATTGTTCGCACTTGACCCGGGGGTAGCAGTCACCCGCGCCACCCCATATAGATGTGTAGGTGGGGTTGGAATACGGGTGACTTTTTGCTATTCCTCATCTGCTTTCAGTTGGCCCTTATGGCATTCAAGTATGTTGCGTTTTGTTTCTTACATGCATCCGACACCTGCGGAATCACACAGATCCAAGAGATCATCATTTGGCTTTTCAGGCACCAGCACTGTCAATTGCAAATCCTCATCACCAATCAGCCACTTGTAATCCCACAACTGACCTATTGCCGCTTGAATCGAGTCCCGGTCTGCTGACGAATTGGCCGCAAACAGTTCATTTTCTTCCTGGACACCCCCACAAGGGGCCCTTCAATCCCCTCATGGGTCCAACAATCATCAGTGGCTTGCCAGGGCCTCTGTGAGGCCAAAATCCCCAAAATGTGAGGGGTAGATCGGGGGGTTTCGCCGCGGTCACGGGCCGCTTCAAACTGCTCGTTTGCCTGCGCTACTTTTTGCTCGCGCTCCATCAGGCAAGGCAATAGAGGTAGTTGCCGTGAAATCAGGCAACGATCCAACAATCCCTTTTTGCCTTTTTGAGACGTTGTACTTATAGAACTGTAGTGTTGGTGAAACAGCGGAAGGAGGCTGCGGTGGACATCGGAATCTTTATGCCAACGGCGAATAACGGATACATCATTTCTAACAATGTGCGTTTCCCACCCACTTACGATTTGAATCGGGAAATGACAATCAATGCTGAAGAGGCAGGATTTGACTTCGTTCTGTCCATGGTGAAGTTGCGCGGATATGGGGGAGCCACGGAGCACTGGGACTATTGCCTCGAATCACTTGTGCTCATGTCGGCTCTTGCCGAATGCACCTCCAAGATTCGCCTGATTGGTTCGGTCGGCATCCTGTCGCTCCATCCGGCGATGGTGGCGAGAATGGTGGCCACGATTGATGAGGTGTCACGGGGCCGCTTCGGCCTGAACATCGTCTCAGGATGGAACAAACTGGAGTACTCTCAGTATGGACTCTGGCCGGGTGATGAGTATTACGAATCCCGCTACGACTACGCCCAAGAATACGTGGAGATTCTGCAAGGGTTGTGGGAAAACGGGCGTCTGTCCTACGACGGCAAATATTTCAAGCTTGAGGATGCGCTCTGTCAACCCACGCCCCGCCACCCGATCGAAATTGTTTGCGCTGGACAGTCGGAGAGAGGTATGCAATTCCTAGCGGGCGTTGGAAACAATAATTTCGTTAACGCTCCAGACGTGGCTTCAGTAAAGGAAATCAGCGACAGGGTGAAGGCAGTAGGCGCGTCAGTGGACCGTGAGATAGGCACCTATGCGCTGTTCACCATCATTTCGGGGGAGACGGAAAAGGAAGCGAAGAGATACGAGGAGTGGATACGCGAAGGCACGGATGCGACAGCCTTGGAAGGTTTTATGAAGGCCATAAAGTCTGACCCTGTAGGCGTATCTCCCTCGAAGTTACAGGCGCATGCCTTTATGGGATTTCCCACCTTCACTGGCAGTTATGAACAGGTAGCTGAGTTTCTCTACGAATTGGACACGAAGGCAGGCGTGAATGGCGTGCTTGTAACGTGGCCTGACTACCTCAAGGGAGTTCAAGAATTCGGCGAAAGAGTAATTCCCTCTTATAAAGGATCGATGACCTTGATGGACCAAAGCAGTACAGCCGTGTGATGTGCCTCGTGTCAATTTGATTCAGTACTGGCATATTGGTCGGCCCAAGGGAAAAGCTCCTCATAGAGTTTGGCGAAATTCATGACGTCTGCGTCTCCGTTTCGCCTTCCCATGATGTGCAAGCCGCAGGGAAGCCCCCTGATCAGCCCTAAAGGTGCCGACGCTGCAGGGTGACCCGTGAAATTCGTAAAGTACGTTAAACACCATCCAATGGAGGGATCGACCGCCTTTCCCTCAATTTCGGCCGGACCGAAGGTGTCCCCTGCCTTTTGTGCATTGGGGACAGGCAGGGATGCGACGGTCGGCGTCAAAAATATGTCGCATCTCTCGAAAATATGATTGAAGTAATCAAAGATTTGGGTGCGAAGTCGCAAGTCACGCTGCAATTGCGAGGACGTCAGTGTAAGTGCAGCTTCATAATGATGTAGGAATACTTGGGGGATAGAACCTGCATTTTCGGCCAAAAGGTCAATCGCCTGCTCCCTTAGGTCGTCGAGCGTCCCTATCGAATTGAGCATAATTTGCCGAAACCAGAGAGAAGTGCTGTCTTCGTGGCTCATCGGCAACGATTCCTCAAGCACTTGAACCTGGAAACCGCTTCTCTCCAGCTCTTGTAGTCGTCTTTCAAACATTTTCCTAATGTCGCTATCGATTGGAAAAGTCCCGTAGTCTACCGAGGCGCAAATACGAAAGTCTGAGGGATTTTTACTCTTGATCATGACTTGCGGCGATGAAATGCTGAAAGGGTCGTTGAAGTCAAACCGACTCATGATGTTGATCAGTAGAGCCGCATCACGCACGCTACGAGTGATGACACCTTCGTACAAGAAAGGAACCGAATTTCCAAATGCATTTGGTCGTGCAACGAAAGGGACCCGTCCAAAGGAAGGCTGGAATCCGAAAGTGTTGCACCAAGCCGCTGGTATGCGAATGGATCCTCCACCATCAGTTCCTTCCGCGAACGGAACTAGTCCATCGGCGACCGCTGCTGCGCTACCTCCGGATGAACCACCCGAATTCATGGCCAAGTCAAATGGGTTTCGGGTAGGACCAAAAGTCGGGTTGTCGCATGTTGCCCTGAAACCCATGACCGGACTATTTGTCTTTCCGACGAGAATTGCTCCTGCAGCCTCAACGGTCTTGGCGTAATTGCAGTACGAAGTTGCAACGTTATTCTGCAGTGACGGGATGCCTCCGAAAGTCGTCGGCCATCCAGGCCGAAAGTCAAAAAGATCTTTCATCAGCGTGGGGAGGCCATGAGCCGGTCCGGTAACCTCCCCGCGCATCAATCGCTTCTCGGCTTTTTGAGCCTCTCTCATGGCATGTTCAAAGTCAAAAAAGACGAGTGCATTCAGTTTTGGATTCCGTCTCTCAATCCTGTCGATTGTTGCTTTCATTATTTCGACCGGAGATAGGAGCTTCTTGCTCACCGCATCGAGTAAGTCGGTGGCAGTCAAATAGGCAATATCAGTCAAGCGAAACCTCTAGTGGGGGAAATTGTTCGGCCCAAAGCGAGGCAATTTCATTGCGCTTGCAAACCCACACTTCATCATGACTTCGCACATGTTCCAAAAACTTACGCAACGACTCCGTCCTGCCGGGTTTACCGGACATTCGACAGTGCAATCCGACTGACATCATGCGAGGAATTCCTCTAGATTCTCTGTAGAGGCAATCGAAAGCCTTGACGAGATAATTTGTAAAATCTTCACCCGAGGAAAACCCAGGAGAGATAGAAAATTTGAAGTCGTTGTTATCAAGTGAATACGGTACGAGGAGCAGTGGCTTGCCGTCAACATAAGTCCAATGAGGCAAATCGTCATCATAAGCATCGTTGTCGTAAGTGAAGCCCGCCCGCTGCGCCAGCCGCCTAGAATTTAAACTCGTACGCCCCCCGTACCAGCCAGAAGGAGTAGTGCCGGTCACTTCCTTAATTATTTCGAAGGACCGACGCACATGATCTAACTCCTCTTGCTCCTCCATATCTCTGTAGTCAATCCAGCGCCAGTGATGACTGGCAACTTCATGTCCACGTTTGGCGAAAGCCCTCCCCACCTCGGGATTCAACTCGAGAGCTTTACCCACTGCGAAAATCGTCAACGGAAACCCAAATTCGTCAAAGAGATCCAATATTCTCCAGACACCGACTCGAGATCCGTAGTCGTACATGCTTTCAGTGTTCACGTTTCTGGCGCCGTAAAGAGGTGACCCGGATGGGACCTCCGTAATGAAATTCTCGGCATGAGCATCGCCGAGTTCGATAGAATTTTCTCCTCCCTCCTCAAAGTTAAGGACGAAACTCAGGGCAAGCCTGCACCCTTCGGGCCACTGCACGCGGGGAGGAAATTCCCCGTAACCCACAAGATCGCGCCCATAGGGCTTGCTCTCCGTCATCTTTTCGAACCCATCGCAAAGCGCTGGGCAGCGCCTACATAGAGATCCACGGCTCCATAAATTTCGTCCGTCAAGACCCATTCCAATGGTGCATGCGCCTGGTCTATTGAACCAGGACCGACTACGACGCTTGGAATCTGAGCTAAGCCAGAAAAAATGTTTGCATCCGTACAGTACGGGACCCCTTGAGCCACAGCATCGGAGTCGCCACACCCACCTTTCTCTTCGAGAAGCAGCCTTACAAGTGGATGGTCAGCGGGTGTCTCCATCGCGGGAAGTTCAAGCCAGGGCTCAGATCTCTCTACATGTATGCCGGACTTGTCTTGAAAGATGTGGAGATGCTGATCAACTTCATCCAGAACACCGGTAGCGGACTCTCCGGGGACCAAGCGTCTGTCAAATGACAGCACGCACTCGTCGGGGACAACATTGGGAGCCACTCCGCCCTCAATTTGCGTGATTGAGAGACACCCTTCGCCTGTGAGCCAGTGCCTTCTCCGCGCGACCTCCGACGTCAAATTCTCTTCCAAATGCACGATCAAGTACCCGGCATTGGTAATTGCATTATCGCCAAGAGAAGCTCTTGATGAATGAGCTGTCTTTCCTGATACCGTCACTCGGAACCGAATACACCCATTATGTGCTCGCGTTACCGCAAGATTGGTTGGTTCTCCGATGATGATGCCATCCGACTGCTGGAGCAATGCAGACGCCGCAATTGCGCCCTTCATCTCAAATTCCTCATCAACAATCCCAGCAAAAATTATCGTCGGAAAATCGTCGCGATTGCGCGCAATAATTTCCATAGCACTCAACATTGCGGCGGCTGACGCTTTCGTGTCACAGGACCCCCTGCCCCACAAGCGCCCATTGCTGATTCCGGAGGGCATGTCTGCTCCGGGCAAAGGAACGGTGTCCAAGTGGGCTTCAAAAACAAGCGTCCCTGATCGACCTCCACTCAATTCACCAAAGATATTTGATCTACCCAACGTAACTTCTTGCGACGTAACGGTAGCCCCAAGATTCTCAAGATGTTCGGAAAGAAGATTTGCAAATGAGTCTTCCCCGGGCGAGTCATCCAACTCGGGATTAACGGAAAGTAATCGCGTAAATTTTTCCGCATATTCAAGTGGGTCGGTGGTAGTCACAGCGCCGTGTACCCACCATCGATCATAAGTGAAGACCCCGTTACGTAGGAAGATTCATCGCTAGCGAGGAATACCGCTCCAGGGGCTATTTCGTCGGGGCGGCCCAGGCGTTTCATGATCGTGTCGTTTGCCCAAACTTGCACTAGAGCGTCAGGATCATCAATGCCAACAAGCTGACGTTCAATCAAGGGTGTGAGCGTGACGCCGGGGCACAGTGCATTCACGCGTATGTTGCGGTCCGCAAAATCAATTGCAAGACCCCGGACGAGTCCTACGACCCCTGATTTTGCCGCGAGGTAAGAGGTGAATCGTGGAATGCCTGCAAATGCCAGGTTCGAGCCGATTGCTATAAGCGATCCGCCCTCCTCAAGCATGTGTGGCAGTGAATATTTGAAAGTTACGAAAACACCCCGCAACATGACGTCTTGATGGTGATCCCACTGATCCAAGGAGAGTTCGAGAGCATCAGCGACTAACTCGTACCCGGCGTTTGCGACAACGACGTCTACTCCACCTAACGACCGGGCTGCAGAATCAACCCATTGCTGCACTTCTTCGGCCTTCGCGACATCGCACTGAGTGAAAGAGGCGCCGAGTGTCTCTACATCCTGCTGAACATCAGGGTTCTTGTCACACGCCGCAACCGAGGCTCCCTCCGACAGAAATGCCTTTACGATCGCCAAACCAATGCCGGATCCACCGCCAGTCACGAGACATCTTTTGCCGACCATCCTGTTCACGATTGAGACCTGTCTTGCCATTGAGTTTCCTTTGTGAACGTTCGATCAAATCCGCCGCCGTTCCACGATGACAGCTTGTCGGGAAAGACTCGGAATGGGACCCGTGCAAATTGGAAAGTAGCTTCTGCATACGCCATACCTTCTGGGCCCAAGTATCGGAGAACCATTTCCCGAGCCGGACTTTCCCAATCAAAGTTATCTGGAAGGAAACGAGCCGTACCTCGTACACTCACTCTCTTATATGGTAATTCCGGGTTATCCACCAAGAGGCCACACCGTTGATCGCGCCGTAGATTTTTGACCATTGAGGTGTTTGCCTTACTAACAATCAAGAAACTTTCGCCATCCCACTCGTACCAGACCGGACTAATCACTGGCCATCCATCTTCCATTGTTGTAGCTATTTTGGCGAAGATCCGTCCACTCATGAGGAACTCATCGAGTTCTTCATTGGTAAAACCCCGACCATCATCAGCTGTCATTGCCATGTTGTGCTCCTATCTCGCGAGAAGTATTTCGCGGAACGTTAAAGCGTTTCTTGCGTTTCTTTGTATAACCATCTACGAGGGCAGCAGCGGCGATCAAGATGATGATTCCCCGCACGAGTTCCTGATACCAGATGTCAATATTGACGAGATTAAAGACGTTACCGATGAGGCTGAATAAGAGGACCCCACCGACCATGCCAATTAATCTTCCTCGCCCGCCGGCCAGGCTGGCTCCTCCGATTACCACAACAGCTAAACTGTCAAATTCGAGGCCCTTTACCGAGGCTGCGTCTCCAACGCCAGCGCTCGCCAAGATCAGAATTCCAGCAAGTCCACCTAAGAGTCCGGCTAGAACATACGCTCGTGCCTTGACCGACTGTGATTTGACCCCTGACAGGGCGGCGATATCCGGATCTCCACCAACCCCGTAGAGGTGTCTCCCCCAAGGTGTCTTGTTGAGGAGAAAGGCGATTAAGAGCCACACGGCTATCAGCAGGGCGAACGTCAAGTAGATCCCTCGTATTGAGAAGCCATAGAACTCGTCAAGGAGCGGTGAACTCCTCCCGATGGGAGTCGAGGCGAAATAGAGAGCTAGGCCGGTCACGAGAGCACCCGTTCCCAGTGTGGCGATGAATGGCTCCACCCTTAATCGGGTGACGATGAAAGCATTTATGGCACCAATAACGAGCCCCGTAATTAATCCTGCGACGAGTCCAAGAACAAAGCGCGAGTTATCGCCATCCATGACGATGGCAGTAATGATTGCGCTAAAACGCGCATTGGCCGCCAAGGAGAGATCGACGCCCTCCGAAATCACGACGATGAATTGTGCTGCAGCGATGACCCCTAAGACTGCGAGTTGACGGGAGAGATTAGATAAATTAGCGCCTGTTCGGAAGTCGTCGCTCTGGCTATATGCCCAGACTATGAGTAACGCGACCAACGCCCACGCAACCGCCCCCGATTCTAGTAAGACTCTTCGACTGAGGTATCGATTCATTGCATTTCGCGTTCCGAGCCAGTGGCGTTTTGGAGCGATGAGGCTGTAATTTTCTGCATTACATCTTCTTCGGTCGCTCCTGGTTCTAGTTCGCCCACTATCGCGCCATCTGCCATGACGAGTATCCGATCAGTCAATCCGAGAATCTCAATCAATTCACTAGAGACCATCAAGACCCCTGCGCCCGCCTCGGCCCTCTCGCGAATGACTCGATAAATTTCCTCTTTTGCCGCGACATCGATACCGCGAGTAGGCTCGTCCAAAAGCAAGACGTTTGGCTCCATCGCCAACCATTTAGCAAAGACAACTTTTTGTTGATTTCCTCCGGACAGAGACGCTGCCGCGAAAGCGCCACTCTCAGACGTTTTGATGCCAAATGCTTCAACGAGATTTTTCGAAAGGACTTTTTCTTTGGTTGCATTCAGGAAGCCGAATGAAAGTATTTTTTTTAGAGTCAGTAGTGTTAAGTTGTGACGTACGGACCTATCTAAAGCTAAGCCGGTCACCTTCCTATCCTCGGGAAGGTAAGCGATGCCCGCCCGGATAGCTTTTTGGGCGGTTTTAGGCGCGTAGACGGCCTCACCTTGCAGCCTGCACTGACCGGTCGACGGCAGGAGGCCGAAAATACCCTTAAGCAAGCGACTCCTGCCGCTCCCACCGAGACCTGCCACTCCAACTACTTCGCCCGCCCTGACTTCCAGTGAAATCGGTTCTGCGAGACCTTGTATCTCAAAGTTTTCCAACGCTAGTACCGTGTTGCCGACCTGACGACTTCGTTCGGGAAAGACATTTGCCACGTCTCGACCGACCATCATCCGCACAATTTGATCTTGTGACGTGTCCTTTATTAGCCCTCGTCCCGCAACCTCGCCGTCTTTCAAGACTGTGTAATCATCGCACAGACGAAATATTTCGTTCATCCGGTGGCTCACGTAGATTACGGCGACGCCACTTGCCTTGAGATTCTCGATCACCCGAAACAAGGTCTCAAGTTCGGCTCCCGACAAGACGGCAGTTGGTTCATCAAGAGCTAAAATTTTTGCTTCAGTTGAGAGTGCCTTCGCGATTTCCACCAGCTGAGCATCTGCGATATTCAGGTCCTCGACCCGAGTATGCGGATCGAGGCGACTACCGACGCTCTCAAGAAGGCGTCTGCTTTCGCTTTCTTGAGATCGCGTATCGACTCTTGGACCCTTCCGGATTTCATTGCCGAGAAAAATGTTGTCGGCTATCGACAAATTCGGGAGAAGCGCAAACTCTTGATGCACAATCGCGATACCACTAGCTCGGGACCGAAGCGGATTCCAGGCATCCCTTCGAATCTTTTCCCCATTTACGTACAAATCACCCGCATCTGGCTTTACGGAGCCGGTCAAGATCTTGAGCAGAGTGGACTTACCGGCTCCATTTTCCCCGACAAGGGCTTGCACTCTCCCTGCCTCGCAAGCAAATGAAACATCGGAAAGGACAGGCGTTTCGTTATAACGCTTGCCAATACCCTCAAATTTCACGGCGTCAGCCATGCGATATCCCTAGATAGCTGAGAGTAGGTAGGGAGGGTACGGAACAGCCCGTGCCCTCCCTACCTCGCCTAATTCAGCGGCCGAAGCCGTTATCGGCGTAGTACTGCTCGTCGTAAATTAGCGGGCCGATGAAGTCATCATTAAGGCCTTCTACGTACCAAGATGCGAGTTCCTCGCTGCCATAGGGGCTTGTCCCATCGAGCAGATCCTTCACATCTATAAATTTCTGTATTGAGTTACCTTCAAGCAGATCGACCATGACGTCCACGCAAACCTTGGAAGCCCCAGGTGGGAAGGGAGCGGCGTAAAAGTCCAATCCATTTTCTTCTGCAAGACGTAACCACCCGTTAGTTGGGTTTGTTCCTGCTACAAGCGGCACATCGCGACCAGCTTCCTGGAAGGAATTGATAACGCCCGGACCCATTTCAAGGCCGCCAACCCAAATTCCATCAATTTCAGGTTGCTGAGCAACAACAACTCTCATCAATTCGGTGGCATCAGCTGTGGACCAGTTTCCATACTGCTCAGAGACAACCTCTATCCCAGGTGCTTCAGCTAAAGCTGCTTCAGCTCCCAACTTCCAAAATTCAGCTGCATCTACCCCCGCGATGCCGTGCAGGAGGACGACCTTCCCGCTGCCGCCCATTTCATCTATCAAGGCCTTCATGCTGGCGTAACCCATAGCAGGTATGTTCCGGCTAACTTCGGCTGTGTACTCCGGACTTTCCACTCCCGCCATGCAGGTAACAACCGGTATGCCAGCGGCAGTGGCGCGATCTACGGCCGCTGAAAGCCCGGCCCGGGACAGGGACGTGAGGATAATGCCGTCTACACCAGCGGCGATTGCGTCGTCCATCCCCTTAGTCTGATTCTCAGTCTCTCCGTTCCAAGCGACATATATCCGCTCGTCCATATCGAACTTGCCGCTTTCCTCGAGAGCTTTGTCCATCGTGATGTCAAAAATCGTCCCCCATCCGTTGATGGGTCCCTGATTGATGGTTGCTACCTTGAAAGGTGGCTCTGCCTTGAATCCCGAGGTGTCCACCGTTGTTTCAGCAGCCTCAGCCAAGGCCACGGAGTAGCTGTCCGAGAGGACGACGTCTGTCGTCTCATCGTCGGAGTCCTCGGCTTCCATCTCGTCAGCCGTCTCCTCGGCCGTCTCCGCAGCTGTCTCCTCGGCCGTCTCCGCAGCCGTCTCCGCAGCCGTCTCCGCAGCCGTCTCCGCGGGAGATGCTTCATCATCCGAAGAAGAGCACCCCACCAGAATCAGGCCTGACGCCATCACGCCAGCCAGCATTGTTTTTTTAAACGATTTCACGCTTGTTCCTTTCCCATCAGGACTCGGATAAATGTCCTCACTCTCATATTTATCCAGCCATGCGCAAGTGATCCTTGGAGAGAGTATCCGGTGGGACAAGGCTCGTGTTCCGGGCAACAAAATCGTTACATTTTAGAAAAATTGGTGTAGTCAATCGGGTCAGCCTCGACTAGAGCCTCTCTGCCCCAGCCGCTGCCGTGTCGGATTATCTAGAGGTTTTCAAGAGAGAAGACTGGAGT
>MDTA01010419.1_pt1 | contig 10591 bp, 6 predicted proteins | sample 811151 | NCBI WGS metagenome assembly MDTA01 (sample SAMN05326648, study PRJNA326480) | marine metagenome | isolation source: seawater | place: Indian Ocean: South | collected 2010 | reverse complement strand
CGAAGATTGGTGTGTGATTGGTGGTAAAGAATAGGGTTGCAGTCCAATTGTTTGGAACACCTACTAGAGACACTGTGAAAGTATCTGCAACGAGTTCTGCTGGACCAGGGGTTGGGTTAGAAATCGTCATGTTGTACAGTGTCTGCTCTCCAGGCTCAATAGTGTGATAGTAGGTCTCGGTTTCTGTCAGAGCAACTTCTACTAGACCTGTTAAGATGTGGACATAGCACAGTGTGTAGGTGCCTCCATTACTAACATCGTTGCACTTGTTGGTATCTGACCAAGCAACATGAGCACCGCTACCTAAATCATTGGCGAAAGCAGGAGGTTGGCCCAAATCTGGAACTGCTGGAGAGTTGGGGCCTAGTTTGTCTGATTGCCATTCAGTGACTGGAATAATCTCCCATGGATCTAGAATTCCGGCAGCCAGTGAGTTCAGAGGGAATCCATTCGGATAGTCATCGTTAGTGTGATTCAATCGTGTGTAGACTATTGTTTCACCTTGAGTAGCATTAGAGTTGTCTAACCAAGTTAGGTGAACGTTATCAAACGAATCTGTTAGAATCGCAGGCATGTGAGAATTTGCTCCGAATGGTCGATCTGTTGGGATTCCTTGAATCCCCTCGACATCGGATATAGCAGAGTCGACGATTTGCTTGATCCCGTATGTTGGTAGTCCATCGGGTGCGCCGTTCCATTCTCCAGCTCCTCTGAGTCTGAGTCGTGTGTAGTATATCTCGTAGTTGACATCGATGTCGAAGCCGTAAGCTCGTCCATCCATCCAAGCCAGATGTGTGTTGCCTGAGTTGTCAACAGCGATTGAGGGGTGTAGGCTGTAGGCATCGTTTAGTGTGATTCTGGTATCATTGACAACGACTAGGTTTCCATAGCCAAGGCCATCAATTGAAGGTCCGAGGTCCTCGATGTATCTGTCGGCTGTTGTGTCCACAAAGGTCCCTGGGTCGCCCTTCTGCCATGTTGGAGGAGGGTTTTCGAGAAGAGATAGTGGATCCAAGATTGTCATGTATATCTCACGAGAGTTGTTGGTTGAGAGATAGACCATTGCCTCGACCATTAGTTGTAGTTCGGCTGAGTTTGCACTAGTGGTGGGGAAGCTGTACATCTGCCCTTCTGCATCAGTCAGCCTGAGGTTTGAACCGGGGCATGATCGGGTGTTCATGCTCACAAACCCGTTTGGACACTGGGCTAGATCCATCATGTGTGAGCCTACATTGGTTGAACCTGTACCAAATCCTGCTGCTAGGAGAGGAACTGGAATGATTCCTGCCTCAACACAGGCGTCGTGAGCCTCGTTGATACTCTGTGTATCATCAGACTGTTGAGATGGGTCTCCTCCATAGGGGCCCTCATCAGAAATTGGGATGACTATCTTAGTCGCGTTGGGATTCCAGCGGTGATCAAGTTGGGTTGGAGGGTTGCCTGGAACATTTCCACCAGCGTCTCTCCAAGATAGGCAGGCCCATGTTGATCCGGGTCCCCAGAACTCGCTGTAGTATCCGCCGTCCTGGGGTAGGTTGACTGCTCCGTTGTTGTATACAACCTCGGTTAGTTCCCTGATTCCCCCTGAATCATCTCCTGGAATAATTCCAAGAGGAGAGGTTCTAGGTCCTTGGCTGCCAGAGCCGCCGGTCTGGTAAGCAGCAGCACAGTTGCCGCTAGTAGCAGCGGAAGGCCAGTTGCCGCTGAGAGCATACAGCGTCTCGTAGACTGTCATGTTGGCTCTCAGAAGCATTGGCTTGAGGCCTTCGAAGTACCCTCCACTGGCGAAGTATCCTCCGTAGAATACCACACACATGTCGGCCCATTCTGTGTTCATCGAACCTGAGGTGTCAATGGGAGCGACCATTTCCACCTTACCACCACGGGTATCATCCCAGACAATCTGAACGAAGTCGTCTAGGTCAACTGCAACATCTGGGTGGCCCTTGTGACCAATGATTGGTGTCAGCAAGGTCTCTCCGACGGCTACGATTGCTTCTCTGGAGATCAAATCTGGCTCAATCATCGAGTAGTAGATTTGGGGTTGTTGGTAGAACTTGTCTAACTCCTCGAAGGAATCTTCCCAAACAATGTGGGCGTTGCCTTCCGAATCGGTGTCGATTGCTGGCCAGTCTCGATTTTGAGTGTGAACTGAAACCTCGAAGTCGTTCACGAGAGAGATGACATCGTCAATAGCCGAGTCACCATTTTGGTCATCCTGTGAGGGGTCAATCATTGTGTACAGGATTGTCCATTGTGAAGCCTTGTCAGTCCAAGTGATGTGGACATTATCATCGTGGTCAACAGCGATATCGGGATGCCATGCCCTATGTGCTCCTGGGTTAGAAATCTGAGTCTCAGCAATCAGGATGTCACCTCGAGGATCATGCATCTGATACCACAGGTGTTGGGTATTCCTACTCCAAACGAAGTGTACATTCCCCATCGAGTCCGCATCGGTAGCTACCATTCTGTCATTGGCAGAACCGCCATTGACTATCTGTATCGCATCTGTCAATACTACTTCACTGGCCTCAGCTTCGGGGATATCTATCGCCGCGAAGGTACTCATCAGCATCAGAAGAACCATTGACACGCTGTTTCTCATCTTTCCAGTTTCCATTTCTAACCCTCCAGCACTACTGCTGTAACGAGTTTGTTCGTGGTTCAACTATACTTAACCTCGACCCTTAACGGTCATTCGCGCGTATGAGAGAGTAGTGGGTTTTAGGCCCAGTCCGCAGGGTCGAAATCACGACCAAAACCACCTGTTTCATCGGTGTCTATGGTTGATGCTTCCTCTTGAGTTTCTGGTTGCCTTCCGCTTTGGCCCTGAGCCTTCTTTGAAATCCAATCATCCACTGGGCCCGGCTTTCCAATTCCTGGCCCGTAGCAGAATTTGATCTTGTGAATTAGTGCCAACTTAGTGAGCCACAGATGGCGCATGGTGTGCATGAATTCGTTTTGGGTTAGGCCGTCAAACCAAATCGGTCGGGAGAGGTTGAATGCCTGTAGAGGCCCGGGGGTATCGTTAGTCTTCTTGCCGACATGAAGCACCCAATCTAAATCCGCCTGGGTGAGGTGGATTCTTGTCTCGTGAAGCCATCCCTCCCACTCATCAGAAGCATTCTGTGAATGGTCTGTCATCTGGTTTTGTTGGCCCTCGTCTACTCGTGTGACGGTGTAAATCAGAACCAGATTTCTGTTCTTTGGAATTACTACATTGAACACATGTCCTTGCTTAGTTGGTGGGTACTTCACATGCAAGTGTAGTAGGGCTTGGTTATCCGAGACTTCTCTTGCTTCCAAGCGCTCGCTATTGAGCCAGTCTCTGATTGAATCAGTGGCGTCGCGCGAGTTCATGTCAATCACGAGTAGACCGACCTATTTGAGAACGACGAGTTCAGAATCTATCTGTGTAATCAGTTGTTCTAGTCTACTGCCTTCGGCTGAATTGGCCAGACTGTTCCTTCTCTTCGCATCGCCATAATCGACGCATAAGTCATAGCCTTTCAAGAAAACCAAATTCGAGAAATGGAAGATGTCTGCGAGACTAGGATGCATGATAGGAAGAGAGAGTAGTACCAATATCAGCAACACTGGATGAAATCCGAAGACGAAAATTCCCGCAATTAAAGAGATAATTGGCCACATTATGAGGGGCGAGAGTATTGCTCCAATCATGTGGTGTGTTGTTCTAGCATCAATCCCCTCGTCGGAGTGATTTCCGGCGTACCATCCTACTAACGCCTGCAATCCGGTCGTTGGAATTGAGATTGGTGAAGCAAGTGCCATCATTAGAACGCCAAGAAGAGCGGAAGCACCTCGTTTTTCTTGCCTTATTTTGCCCTCGGGGTTCAGGCTTCGCGCATCTAGATCGTTTGAGTGTAGGATTTGTGCGGCTTCGCTTGCAGTATCCAATACTGAGTCGGGGACTGTGGAGTTCCTGACTTCACGAGCGGCAAGGACTTCTTCTTTGTAGGAGTCCAAACTCTTTCCATCTTGAATTGCTTGACGGTGGCCTAGGATGTGCCAAGCCCTGTAAGCCTCCCAATCCGGTGCGTCAGGAGTGATGGGTGCCAGTTTTTCGTACAACTCCTCCTTGAGAGGGATTACATTCTCTGCTGGCGGTTCTATCCATTCGCCCTCGGCTATTCTGTGATGAGTCTCCTCATCTCCAACCAGAGGGATGGGTAAGGGTTCTCCGAACTCAACATAGATATCCGTCCTGAACCAGTGATGGCATCTGTAGTGAAGTCCGACAGGCTGAATCATAGGATTTTGTAATCCTCGATGATGTGCTATGCTGGCTGCATTCAAGGTGAATCTCAAGGGGCCGGTTCGCAAGGCGTGCAGATGCGAGTCTTGATGCGATTTTCCTTCTGGCATGACAATAGCTGCATGGCCTGATGCGATGCAGTTGGCCATAGTCAGCATGCTTCTTTGATTGATTATCGTAGCTAATTCCTTGTCTGCAAAGCCGCCTTCGATCTCTGCCTTCCTAATTACCGGTTGAGAACCCATTCTGCGAGTTAGCCAGCCGATTATGGGCATAGTCATGATATCGTGACGGCCTATGGAAATGATTCGGCGAGATTGGGATTTCATTATCGCGAGCGGGTCAACCAAACCATTGATGTGAATTGAGGCGTAGACTAATCCCCCCTCATGTGACGGTTCGGGGTCAATCTCAACTCTTCGGAAGAGGTATGGCCATGCCATATAGACTGCATTTGAGAGTAGTCCCCAGAACAGTCGATTTCCTGGGTGCCTACCACTGTGATCCCAAGGGACTTGCATCAGTTTTCGAGAGTTGATTCTTGTAGCGCTGCTCGACAGAACCGGCAGGACATCTGGGGCTTCGTCGGCTTCGCTCACGGCGGTTGAGGTCGGGTTTCAGTTGAGAACGCACCGGCTCATTGCAGTAGGTTGCGAATTCTCTCGGCTAGGTTTGCACCCTCTTCGGGGTCTAGTTGGGTGGTGATGAATGGCCATGCTAATCCACTACCGTCTTTGTGTTTTGGAATGATGTGAAAATGAACATGGAATACAGATTGAAAGGCGGCCTCACCGTTGTTCTGTAAGACATTGAAGTCAGGGGCTCCTGTAATCTCCAAAATTGCTCTGGATATCCTTGGAAGCACCTTTCCAATAGCCGCTGCGGAATCATCACTTAGTTGATCCAATGTGACGGCTTGTTCTTTTGGTACGACGAGTGTATGCCCGATGCTACATGGATTGATGTCTAGGAATGCAAAGACGCTATCGTCTTCATACACTTTGTGGCAAGGCAGTTGTCCATCGATGATGAGGGAGAAAATGCTGGGTTCGTCTTGCGACATCCTAGTCCTCCGCACTAACAATCGACTCGGCTAGAGTCAACAATCCTTGGAGTCTGAGTGCGGTTGCCAGCTCGGTATTCATTACGCGTGACTTATCTGTCAAAGTCATCCCCGATTGGCGAAGTTTAGAGAGGTCTTCGGCTGCTTTAGCAAGGGCACCTTCGTCTCTGCTTCCATTTACCGCCGACATTATCGATGTCAATGAGCTAGATACTCGGCTAACCGAATCTCCTGATCCTGATGATAGGTTGTCAATCTGAGCTTCGGCGGCTTGGGAAGCGGCTTCTACTGCTGATGAGGATGCGAAGTTGGCATGGGTTGCCCATTCTCCTGCATGGGCGCCGGCAGAACTACCGACAACTAGGTCTTCAAGGAGTATATTTCCTGGAAGTAGGCCAGAGCCGTGCATGCCCGTATGAGCGGAGCGCCCTGCAGCGTACAGTCCAGTAAACCACATGTTGCCATTATCGAAGGTAACCCTTCCATGCTCGTCAACAGGAGCGCCACCAGTAGTGTGTGCTACTGCAGAGGAAAGAGGGATTACATCGATAGAAATGTCGAGCCCGGATCGGTCCTTGACCCGGCGGATCGTTTGGGCAAACCATACTCCTGCCTCAGAATCTAGGAATCGAAGATCCAATACACATTGCTCGCCATTTAGAACGGCCTCTGGCCCTACATCTTCTCCGTCTGCCCTGCGAAGCCTTCCTCCTGAGCCTAGTAGATCGAAGGGGAGTTTCAAGTCGGTGCCGCTTATTGTCAAAGCGTGCTTTGGTGTGTTAGCCATTCCAGATAGATTCGCTCCTGCTTGGGCGGCCATTGCTGCCCCCTCCCCGGCTCCTTGTGAGGCGTCTGACCACATACCCTGGTGGCCTTCAGTAGCAAGGATTACTGCCTTTGCTTGTATGCTAACTACTTGGCCTGACATTAAATCGAAAGCCACTATTCCTCTAACCTGTTGATTGTCCATTACTAAGGAAATTGGTACGATGTCGGTTCTTCTGGGAATTGATCTCTTGATTGCCTGCTCTTCGAGAATTCGCGTTACTTCCCTCAGTGTGCTGTCACCGCATCCAGTCATTCTAGGCCTAGTATGGCCGGGGGCATCGGAAGCATGTGGTAGGCCTGCATCGGTTCTGCGAAGAACAAGGCCCCACTTCTCCAACTCTGCTAAGGTTGAGACTGCTTGAGAACATATTCTGGAGGCGGCTCCCTCATTGACGGAATCACCTCCAGCGGCGATTGTGTCGTCAAGATGAGCGGATGAATCAGTTTCTTCGATTGAAGCGGCGAGACTAGCGGTGGGTGCACCGCCAGATGCTGCTCCGGTTCCGTATGAATCAATCATCAGAGGAGATGAGCCGGCGTCAGCCGATGCAATAGCGGCTCGAAGGGCCGCCGGGCCTCCCCCGACTACAACTACATCCCACGACTCCATGATAGTTCTACGAATGGAATTACTGTCATGAACATGACGCTCGGGACTTCGTCCCGAAAAAACTCAGTCGGCCATTGAAAGTGCGAGTCTTCTGACTGAGGATGAAGCTTCGGACATTCTCTGTGCTGCGCTCTCCTGTTGAGCGTTTGCAGAAAGTGTGGTCTTCACAACCATCGATGATAGGGTCTCTCTGCGCTCACCCTTGAGGGTGACCTGTACGGGGTGAGGGCCTCGGCAGGAATCAGGCCACGCAAGACCAATCCAAAGTACCGTAGCATCGTCCAGAAGTCGGCCAAGTGTATCCACTAAATCCGAGGTTTCCTCACGGGCTATTCTGCGTGATGGCTTTGTCTCGACACCGATATTTTGCAGGGCAGGCTCGCCCTCTGCAGTAACAATGTCGATTTCGACATCTACAGCAGTATCTGTATTGTTGTGGAGCACCACAAACAAGTCGGCTTGGCCTTGGGAGCAGCGGGGTGGGATATCTAGATCTAATCTCCAAGGTGAGGATGTCAGACTTGGGCCTCTTCTTACTGCAGCATCCTGTAACCTGTCAATAAGCCTGAACAACCCAGGTTCCCATGCCTTTGTATGAGCCATTAGTTTACGAAGTGCTTTCAGATTGAACTTACTGAGTGGATCAGTTAGTTGGTCTGTTGCTCTTATCTTGAACACCTGCTTCGCCTCGCTCATCAAACGCTCATCATCTAGCAAGCCCTGATCGTTGAGGTGGAGAGCTCTCAGTAGATGTTCAATTGCGGATTCTGGTGTCTGATCTCTCCTCACACTTTCTGTTAGTGCAATCATCCAATCATCCCAAGCAGCAGCGGTCTCTGGGTCTAAGTGTGCTACCATTAGATCTGATAGTGGTCTGTCCAAAGTGCTGTTATGCAGGGTTGGAGCATGTAGTGACAGGAGAGGGAAAGAATTCGATCGCATTGGAACTGAATCATCTAGAAAGAAAGAATTCCATAGACAAAGGGCCCCTAGTAGGCTGGAAGATGCCAATAGAAGGGTGTCTAGAGTTGTGCCTGCTTCCAACCACCATACCGTGAAGATAGACAGTAGTGCAAATGTAGACGAAAATAGTCTGATTCTCTCGCGTAGAAGGCGTTCCCCCAGAGAATTGAGGATTCTCTCGACCCCTGGGTAGGCATCCATCGTACTCTTACTTCCGTCCCTGAGCTTGAGTCGGTCTCGTGCCGACATCCGCGAGAATATTGCTGCGAGATTTGTTGGAATGAGAAGTAGTGTGAGTGTAGCGAAGATTGCTATTGCCACTTCGTAGTATGCATATTTCCAATCTGTTAGAAGAAGAGCAGCTGAGATTGGGGCTGCTACCGATAGTAAAACTCGTAGTGATGAGCTTGGACCGAGTACTGAGAGTTTGGTCCAAAGTCGTCTTCCTGCGTCCCTGGCTGCAACTCTACGAGACAATGCGCGCTGACGCGTGGCGCCAGATCTACCGGAGTCAGAATACGGAGTAGGGAGGTTGGATTTGCGGCCCTCCATGATACCACGGACAATGTTGAATGTTTGATGGCATCGGCTGTTATTGGGTGGTCTGTGTGTAATTTTGTGAGCGTCACCTTTCTTGGGGAGTGGGTGCTGGCGTGGTCGGGCGCGTAGCATAGCCTGGATAATGCACCGGCCTCCTAAGCCGGGGACCGCGGGTTCGAATCCTGCCGCGTCCGCCACTCAACCGAATGCTAGACCGTGTTGATTTCCGGCTTTGGCTACTTTGTGCAGGAACCTCTCGAATGGAACCCTGGCAAGGGAAGACCTTCTGAGTTGTACTTCGCATTCTGCTAAAGCATCAAGCAATTCTTCACGCAATTCATCGGGAATGGATAGTCGGCGGCCCACGAGAACATCGTGTAGTTGGTGAATCACATCATCCGAATCTAAACCGTGATCGTTCATCATCCGGTCTATCTCGGCGAGTGCTCCGGTTAGGATTCTCTTCTTTCGCCCGCCTTGATTTTCCCATCTCCATTCAACCACTCTGCCACGCAGTGCCAATTCAATCAGGTGTCTACCAGATTGCATGGTGGTGGATTGAACCAATGAATGAACCGCAGAGCGATCGTTAGCTAGTCCTCTCAGGTGTAGCATCTCCAGTGTGAATATGGCTTTGCGTAGATTTCCTTCTGAGATGTACGCAATATCCTCAAGCACTCCATCAGCGGTCTCGACTCCTTCGATATGAGTCAAATCGGTGAGCGAAGAAAGTATTGTCTCTCTAGATGTTGATGGGATTCTTACCATTTGTGTTCTGGAGCGCAATGCATCGATTATGCGAGAAGGGGCTCTAGCAACAAGGACGAATCTTGAGGCTTCTCCCACTGTCTCCATCATACGGCGTAAGTATGCCTGTCTAATGGAGCCGAGATAGTCTGCATCTTCGATAACTATCAATCTACTAATCGGAAGTTTGCCTTCTGTGAGGGTATTCTCTACACCAGCTGGAGCTACTCCTCCTTGATTTGAAGAAGAGATGCCGCGATCGAAAGCATCGAGACTTAGTCGGCCGGCGAGAGTGTCTGCAGAACCGGAGCCGCCTGGGCGCAGGAACTCTTCGAATGTATTCATCGCTCCTCGCTGTCTAACCAGATCTCTGGCCTGTAGGACATGAGTTGTTGATTTCCAGCCAGAACCAAGTAATTGGCGGGCAACCAAACGCCACGCAGCGGTCTTGCCAACCCCTGAAGGGCCTGTAATCAGGAAGTGAGGAGGGTCGGGAGATTGGCTGGCAGAGGACAATGAATCTCTCACCGTCTCAGGCATAGCTAGGTCTGAGAAAGAAAGGGGCGCGTGCTTACTGAGCCAGCCGGACACGACACTGCGTCGGAATGGCGGGTCTTGAAGACCGCGCTACTTACTCGGCCTTGAGTTCCTTGTAGCGGCCTTCCTTTCGAGGCTTTACGAAGACTCTGTAGCCGCACTTATGGCAAGATTGTCCTGTTGTCCCAGCCTCACTCCAAGTCAGGTGGCCGCAGCGCAGACACTTGTAGCGAATTTCTAGTGGATCCATGGTGGATTCACAATGTCCGCACTTGGGCAACTCAGTAGGGTTCCATGCTCTCCTGTCGGTGCGGTTGCAGTTCCTGCACTTGTGGAGAATTAGCTTGTCAGACTCTTTGGCCATCGGGTCGCCGACCTAGCGGGCCTTCTTCAATCTGTCCTATGCTTCAGCGGGCCCTACGGGCCCGTTCACAGGCTGCTACGAAGTTCTCGAACATCTTGGCGCCGTGCTCTGAATCATTGACTTCTGGATGGAATTGTAGACCAAACCTATCGCCCGCCTCATTCTCCATACCCTGAACGGGGCAGGACTCGCTCAGTGCCGTGATTCGATACCCCGGCGGAGCTTCTGTGACCTCGTCATTATGACTCTCCCAAACTGTCTGTTCGGTGGGTGTTCCCTCAAAGATCGTGCCCCCTCCATCGACTAGAGTAATCGTAGCAGCGCCAAACTCGGGCTTGGGTGCTTCTGCTGACTCACCTCCATAGTGTGCCGCCATGAATTGGTGTCCGGCACATATCCCTAGAATTGGTACATCCAGAGTGAGGTATTCTGCGCAATTTCCTAGCTCTCCGGTTAGGCCAACTCTAGCTGCGCCTCCAGATAGGATAAGGCCGTCTACAGGACGAAGATCTGTGAGAGGAGTATCATTGGGTAGAATCTGAGTATCGACGCCCAGATATCGCAGCATTCGCCATTCTCGATGCGTCCACTGTCCTCCATTGTCAATGACATCGATGACTAGGGGAGATTCGCCCATGTCAAACCGCAGTGCGGCCGGAT
>MDTA01222782.1_pt1 | contig 10592 bp, 8 predicted proteins | sample 811151 | NCBI WGS metagenome assembly MDTA01 (sample SAMN05326648, study PRJNA326480) | marine metagenome | isolation source: seawater | place: Indian Ocean: South | collected 2010 | reverse complement strand
ATTTTGGGTGATAAGGGAACCGTGAAAATAGGGGGTAAGGCAGTTAATAAAATTGAAAATTGGGAATTCGCAGATAATAATATTGATGACCAAAAAATAGAAAATGCAAGTTATGAAACTTCCAATGTATATGGGTTTGGACATCCTCTATATTATCAAAACATAATAGATACTTTTCGAGGTACTTCTAAACCAATATGTACGGGAGAAGAAGGTTTGAAAAGTTTGGAACTACTTATTGCATCATATCGATCAGCTAAAACAAAAAAGACAATCACTCTGCCACTTGAATAATCTTTCAATCAATGAACTGCTTATAAGCTAAATAAAGTTTTTTAGTTTGATAATTCCAAGATATTTCTTCATATGGATTACTATATTTTTTAATTTTTTGATTTATTAATTTTCTTATTTTTGATTTTAAAAGGCGCTTATCTGCTTTACATAAACTAATAGAATCATATTCTTGTGAAAGTAAATTAATCTCAGGGAAATCGCTGGCTAATACATGAAGGCCAGCAAACATATACTCAAATAATTTATTTGGTAAACAATAATAATCACTTAAAGAGACATTTTCTATAAGACATAAACCTATGTCACATTCTTTTAGTAATTCTACAAGTTCATAATGTGGCACATTTATGTGGAAATGAATATTTTCATTTTTTTCGGAAAACTTTTTTACTAATTTTGATAATATTCCTTCTCCAATAATGACTAAATGATCTCTTATTTCATTTTCAGAAAATAGTTTAAGCAATGTTTCAATATTCCTCCCCTTACTAAGTAAACCTACATAAATAAAGATCTTTGAATTTTTGGGTATTTTATATTTGCTTCTCAAATAATTATTATTGGCATTTAAATTTTTTTTAAATTCCGATATTTCGGGAGAATTTAAAATTAATTCGCTTCTCTTATTCCCAATATTATATTCGTACCAATTAATTATTGATTTAGAAACAGATATTAGTAAAGATATTCTTGACCAACATACTTTCTCAATAAGCAAAGTTATTTTAGAAAGTATATAAGATTGTCCATTTTTGTCTGATTCGAGTTCATGCGCATCATAAAAAATAATCGATCCTAAAATAATATTATTTAATACTGCAGATGGTAGTAAAAATGTATCATGACAATGAATTATTTTTGGCCTGAGTAATAAGATTTTAAATGAAAATATTGTATTCGCTTCGATAAAATTTAGAAAATATAAAAAAACTCTTGGAATAAATAAAAGTGACTTACTTTTTAAATGAACTGTATCTATTTTTAATTCATTTGAATTATATTTTTTATTTTTATTTATTCTATCTTCAATACCAAGAGCATTAATTGTTTTATCTTTTAGTAGTTGTAAAGATTTTAATTCCTTTAATATTCTTGAATCGTATCTTATATCAGTATGTGAAATGTGTAATATCAATTTTTTATTTAAAAGATATTGCATCGCTAAAAATTAATGAGTATTTTGTAAAATTGCATTTATTAGAAAGTTAGATTCTTTTTCATAACATAATTCTTTGGCTGCATTACTTGAATTAAATTTTGCATTGTTAATATCATTTATGTTGAGTTTATTCAATAAATTAATCATTGATTTGGTATCAAAATCTTTAGAAATAAATCCACAATTATGTTTTTTAACTATTTTAGACATTTCAGGAGATGGACCAATTGCTAAAGCTAATCTTCCTTGAATGAATTCAAAAAGTTTATTTGGTAAACAGTTAAGTAAATTAAATGTAACTGGTTTAACAAAAAATAGTCCAATATCATAATTAGTTAGCATATTAATAATTTGCTCGTATTCTACAGGTTTTTTTAAATTTACTTTTCTAGATTTACCTATGTAATCTCTTACTTCATTGAGATATTTTTTGTTTGCAACAAGATATAAATCTAATGTAAATCTTTCATCTAAGCCATTTGCAATATCAATCATATCTTTTATTCCTCTAGTTTTATATCCGATCCCATGATGTACGATTCTTATATTATCTTTATTAGTATCTTTTATAGGAAAATCTCTATATTTAGGAATACTTCTAAGTACATCAATTTTGCAATTATATTTTTTGTGATAGGCATCAGCTATTGATTGTGAAACTGTAAAGATTTTTGTGCACTTTGGTAAACAATAATTCAGTATAGCTGCTCTAATCGGGGCAATTAAAAATCTGAATTTTAAACTTTCAGTATTTTGTTCTTCATAATATTCTCTGGCATCAAAAATAATCTTTGAACTATTGGTGAATCTTATTGCTTGAGTTAAAAGTACAATGTCTTCAACAATTATAAAATCATAATTTATACTTTCAATTTTTTCTTTATTCTTATCCGTTATGGGATAAAGTCTTTCATAATATATGGGCGCTAAATCAGGTATTTTTTTTATTTTAAATTTAAATGCTGATACTAAAGTAAATATTCCTTGAGCTAAAAAAGAATTACCAAAATTAGCAGATTCATTAATAATATAAATATTTTTAAAAATATTTTTGTTTTTAAAATCACTTTTCTTTACTCTAGAAAAAAGGTCTAATTGAATATTGTGACTTAATAAAAGATCAATTAATCGATTAGGTCTTGGATCTCCAAGTGGATTTGAATAAGTCATTATTAGGATTTTCATTTTTTATTTTCAGCTTTTAAGTGTGTAAATACAATCTTTTATCAAGTGGTAAATAGTATTAATATATCTCTTTATAAAGCTTCTAATTAATATAAAAAATTTCATTATTTTTTTTAATATTTTTAGCTTTTTTTGATGATTTGGATACATTGAGTAATCGATACAATCATTATTTAAATATTCATATAATTCGGATATACTGATATTTAATTTCTTAGCAATAAATTCTTTGTCTTCTATTAAATTTTTTTCATTATAAAGTGGCTTCGCTAGTTCCTTAAGAGCATCTTCTCTTGTTATTTGATTTGATAAAATTAAACTAGACAAATGTGCTTTTCTTTTGTCATATCCAAATTTATATGGTAAAAAATGTCCCTGAAAAAATTTTGTCCAGTGTGATTCATAATGTTTACCACCATAATATTTCCAATCAAATTCTTTTTTTAAAATTTCAATTGCTTTATTTTTATTGTAATCTATATAGTCTAATGGTCTTATTACTTTCATCTTTATTAAGAAAGGGTATTTAATAAAATAGGAGAAAAAGCTAATTATAGGAAAATTATTTAATTTTCTCTTTGAAAAAGTTTTTGAAATATATCTTATGTGAGTTGCATCCATTGCATCATAACCCCATGCGGTAGGAAGGATGCTTTCCGTTGCAAGATTACCACCACTTATTACATATTTAATATTTGATTTGACTGCATAATGATATAAAGCAGCAAAGAATGCGTGATCTTGAGGTACATCTTGATTAGCAACCCCTGATCTTAAGAATGCTAATTGCAAATTTTTAATATCTTGCCAATTGACGACATGAGTTACTAAATCGAATTTAAGTCTTTTACAAATATTCTCTATATTTCTAACAGCTAATTCCGAATTCCATCCTGCATCAACATGAACTACTAAAGGTCTTAAACCCCATTCTGCAATTTTTATCGCAACATAAGAACTATCAACCCCCCCCGAGAGACCTATTATACAATCATATTTTTTGTTTTTACCATATGATTTTATTTTTTTTACTATATTATTTATTTTTTTCCTGTTTTCTTCAATATTAAATAAATCACTAGAGATAAATTCATCAAAATATTCACAATGGTTGCATATATTATCTTTATTAAATGTAATTTCTGGATCTGTAGTGTCCATAATACATCTTGAACAGATATTATATTTTTTATTCTCATTAACGAATGCTGCTTTATTAATAATAGATTTATTAATTGCCTTGACGGCCTTAAATCTTTTTAATCTTACTTTTGGTTTCAAATTTTTTAGAAAATTCTTATGCATTATCGCACATTTATAAAAGGAAAAAATTCATTATTAAATAACTTTCTATGAAAATAAATTTTCAATTAGATCTCTTTCTGGATAATTTATTAATACGGCATCATGAGTTCCAAAATATACAAAAATACTTCCTGCAGCTACTGCAGATAATTCGGTTGTTTTTATTGCTGTAACTACATCGCTAAGATCACCAGCTCCACCTAAACCAATTGATGGTATTTCAATAGATTTTGATATTTTATTTAGGAAGTTCAAATCATATCCTTTCTTTGTGCCATCTAAATGGATAGATTGTATTATTAACTCACCAATACCTGCATTGATCATATTCTTTATATGCGTTTGAATATTTATTTTTTGTTTCTTTTGTCCATTATGAGAATAAAGATATCTGTTTGAGAGGATTGATTTTTTAATATCTATACATCCCACAATGCTTTGAGAACCAAAAATTTCAGCCGAATCTTCAATAAGCTTATAGTTTTCAAAAGCAGAAGAATTTATAATAACTTTTTCGAAACCTAATTCAAAAATCTTTTTTACTTGTTCAAGAGTTTTTATACCTCCACCATAACCTAATGGCATAAAAGCTTCTGCAGCAATATCTTCTAATAAGCAAAAGTCTGGAATCTTTTCCTCTTTTGATGCTTCAATATCTAGGATGATTATTTCATCTACTTCCTTTTCATTAAATATTCTTACAGAATTTATTGGATCACCAATATATTTTGGAGATTTAAATTTTTTTGTTTTTACAAGCCCTTTATCTTTAATAAGTAAAATTGGGATAATTCTTGGCAAGAACATGATTTCCTAAATTTTATTAAAAGCCTTCATAAGAGATAAGCCATATCTTAAAGATTTTTCAGGATGGAATTGGGTTCCCCATATATTATTACTATTAACAGTACTACAAAAATTAATGGAATAGTCTGTTGTTGAAATTACATTTTTAACCTCTTTACATTTCATATAATATGAATGAACGAAATAAAATCTTGCTTTAGCATCTAAATTTTCAAATAATGATGATTTTTGTACAACTTTTATTTTTCTCCAGCCCATATTGGGGATTTTAAGTCTATTAGTATTCTTAAATTTTAAGCATTCGAAATCAATCCATCCAAGACCATCTTCAACTCCTTCCTCACTTTTTTTCCCTAAGATCTGCGCACCAAGACATATACCCAAAACTGGCCTTTGTAAGTCTAAGGCAAATTTGTCTATAGCTTCTCTTAAACCTGATTTATTTAGCATCTGCATGCCATAATCAAAATTGCCTACTCCGGGAAGTAATAATTTATCAGCAGAAAGAATATCACTTTTATTTGAAGAGATTTTTACGTATGCACCAGCCTTTTTTAACATATTTTTAACTGATGATAAATTGCCTAATCCATAGTTAACTATTACAATCATTTTATTTAATTAGTTCCAGTATCCACATCTTTTCATATCAATTAATTCTGATGCACTTGCCCATAACCACAATATAGAAGCATTATTATTTATTCCTTCAAGGTGTTGATCAAGATATTCAACCATATCCTTTCTTCTGTAGTTATTAATTAATTTTAGATTATTATCGAAAATTCTTTCTTTAATCCAATTTAAGAATACTTTGTTTTTAATCCATTCATCTTCTGGAGCTTGAAAACCTACTTTATCAATTCTCCAAGAAATTTCTTTAGGTAGGTAATTTTCAAATGTTTTCCTCAATATATATTTACTCCATCCATCAAAAATAAAATATTTTTTAGGAATCATCATTGAAAAATCAAGAAGATCATAATCTAAGTAAGGATATCTGCATTCAATTCCATGAGCCATTGAATTTCTATCTCCACTATATAAGTTACTAGGGAGTGAAATTTTTGTTAGTTGATATGCAAGTTCAAACTGAAAAAAATCAAATTTTTTGCCTGATACTTTATTTAATAGATTAAGTTTTTGATATTCTTCTTTTCTTGCACGATAAAAATTAATTATTCCCTTTAAATTTAAACCTGGAGAAATGGTTGAACGCCTTTTGAAGTCTTTGTACTTGGATGATAAATTTCTCAGCCTTGCATTTCTTATTTTACCTAGTTTAATACTTTCATATAAACCTTTAAAACCATTTTTAGGATGAGCTTTAGATACTTGGTAAGCTTGTAGGTAAGAATCATAACCCGCAAATAATTCATCTGCACCTTGCCCATCAATAATTACTTTATAATTGAGACTTTTAACAAGCTTCATTACGGACCATTCTAAGAACATAGATATTCCAGGGATTATTGTCTCGTGGTGCCAATGCATCTTTCTTACATCCTTTATTAAGGATTCTGGTTCTGGGGTTATTACTGTATTTTTAATATCAACTTTTTTAATTAATTTGTCTATATAAAATCCCTCATCTATAGTCTCATCGTCAGGAAATCTTACAGAAATTGTATTATCAATTTTAATACCTAAGTTGTTACTTTTATTTGATAGCAAAGAAACAAGTATTGAAGAATCTAATCCCCCTGATAAAGCTGCAGTTATTGGAACATCTGATCTAACTCTTAAATTTATAGAATTCTTTAATTGATCAAATAATTTATTTTCTGTTGAATAAATATCTTCACTAGAAAAATCATAAGAAGGTTGCCAATATTTTTCTTTTTTAATTAACTCTCCATCTAGATTGAATTTCATAAAAGTTGCTGCAGGAAATTGTTCAACATTTTTAAATAAAGTTTTATCAGAGCCAAATATATACTCTTTTTGAAGCAAAATATCATCAAATATATCAAGATTGAAGGTTGATGAAATTTCTGGGTGAGCAAGAATTGCTTTTATCTCTGAGGAAAAGATGAGACTGCCATATTTAATTCTGGAAAAAAATAGTGGCTTTTCACCAAGCCTATCCCTACAGACAAATAATATCTTTTTAATTTCATCCCAAATGGTAAAAGAAAACATTCCATTGATTTTAGGAATCATTGCCTCTCCCCATTGTTGAAAGGATTGTAAAAGAACTTCAGTGTCACTATTTGTCTTGAAACTTCTACCTAAACTTATTAATGTTTTTTTAAGTTCAACATAGTTATAAATTTCACCATTAAAGTTGATTACATAATTACCAATTTTCATAGGCTGATTAGCAATTTCTCTAGTATCAATAATTGCTAATCTTCTAAATCCCATCAAAATTGATTTATTGTTATATTCTCCTTTCCAATGATCTGCACCATCTGGACCTCTATGAGCAAGAGTATCTCGCATTACTATCAAATCAGATAAAGAAAGCTTATTCTTAGGATCTATTACAGATACAAAGCCACACATAAATTACGCCCAGGAAGATATCCTACTTTGAACTTTATCATTTGAGCTGCCTGAACTCCAATCACAATCAAAGTGAACTAAAGGAGGACTACTCCAATTTGTTTCAGGAATTTTTATAAATTTTAAATAATCTTCTGAAATTTTGAGATCTCCAGTATTAGGATCTCTTAATCCTGGGAATAAAATATACTCACCAACTCCTAATTCAAGTTTTTTGTAGTTTAATCTCAGATGATGATCCCCAATATCAAGAGGATTATTCAATTTAATATCAAAGGCCCATGAACCTGCCTTTGTACAGATAATAAAAGATAGAATTGATTTCTTTTTAATATGTACATTGATATTTAATTTGAGATTATCACCAGTTTTGATTATAAATGAGTCTTGAGAGCTATTTTGTAATTCAAAAAATGATATTTCTCCAAATTTTTTAGTCTCATTATCAAACATATTTCTTATAATTTTAAAGAATTTATTTTTATTAAATTTATCTGAATAATTATTAGTAATGTTAATGTCTTCATTTGTAGAGTGATTATTAATCATATAATTCCTATACTCAGACAATATTTGATCAGTAGGTCCATCTTTTCTTATTAAACCTTTATCCATCCAAATAACTCTTTCGCAGTAATCCTTTATCTGCTCTAAGGAATGAGAGACTAGTAAAAGGGTTGTATTAGAGACCAAGTTACGCATTCTTTTGGAGCATTTATTTACGAAATAGCCATCTCCGGCGCTCAAGACTTCATCAATAATTAAACAATTAGGTTCTAATGCAGTGGCGGCTGCAAACTCTAATCGTGCAAGCATTCCTAGAGAATAAGTTTTAATTGGATAATTTATGAATTTACCTAGTTCAACAAATTTAATTATTTCTGCTATTTTTGATTTATCTCTTTTAGGCGAGAATCCATTATAAATTAGAGCATTTTTAATATTTTGAAGTCCAGATAAATCTTTATTAAAACCAAAACCACTTTGTAATAGAGATTGAATATCGCCCTTTATTTTGATTTTACCAGCGGTGGGCTTTGTTAGCCCAGCGATAATTCTCATTAGTGTAGTTTTCCCAGAACCATTATGACCTATGAATCCAACCTGCTCTCCTTGATATATATTAAGTGATATTCCCTTTAAAGCTCTCTTAATCTTAGTTCTCCCCGAATCTAAGCCTAAATAGTATTGCATTTGAGAAAGTGGACTGGAATGTAAGTAATATTCTTTTTTAATATTTTCAATATTGAGGATTAAATTTTTTTTCATTTTTTTAATAAGATATCAAGATGATTTTTTAGAAAATTTATAGATAAAGAATTATTCTGAAATGCTCTTTCAGGATGCCACATAATTGCTAACCAAGGATATCTATTATGAACCATTGCTTCAATATAGCCATCATCTGAAAAGGCAATTGCTTTAAATTTTTCATTATTTATTTCTTCAATAGAGAATTCATGAAAACTATTAACTAAAAAATTTTTAGCTTGATTTTTATCCCCATGCAAATATACTTTATGGATAACATTTATATGATTAATAGAACTGATTAATTTACCTCCTTCTGAGCTATGTAAATATTGCATTCCTCTACATACTGCAAGCAGAGGAATATTATTATTAATAGAATATTTTATTATTTTATTTTCTAAGGAATCTCGATCAGATTCGCTACCAATATTATTACCACCACTTAAAACAAAAAAATCAACTTCTAGTTGATTTAACCAATTTTTAATATTTTTACTTTTATTTGGGATAGGAAATAAATTAATATTGCTCTCAAATAAAACTTCTAAGGTACTTTGCCAAGAAATATCTAAGCAATCCCTTTTCTCAAAGTATTGCTGCCATTTATCTATTCTTTGTGAAATTACGATATTTATAGTTAGGCCTCCTGGTAGAATCTTTTACTAATGCAATTTATTGTAATTGGATAATCAGCTTTAAATCTATTAAATGTTTCTTTTCCTACTCCCATAACAGCAGGTATATTAAATTCAGAGGCTCTTATAGCCATATGAGAGTTAGGTCCACCAAAGGCGGTTATTAATCCACTTATTCCCATAGCAAACAAGTAATCATAACCTGGGTCTGCATTTTCTATAGCTACTATACAATCTCTTAAATTTTTATTTGATAATGAAGCGCTATATACAAACCTCAAAGGACTTGTTTTAATATTATTTGTAATGAAGGATGGTTCTGATTTTTCAGTTATAAAAAAATAAACTTCATCAGGATCTGAAATAAGAGTTGGAAATGTCAAAAGTTCCGAAATTTTATTTTGTCTGTATCTCATTTCAGTAAATTCTTGAAGATATAATTTAGAATTTTCCTTTCCCCAATTCTCTTTTGAATCATTAATCCAAAAACTTATTGGCATACAATCGATTTTATTCTTATCAATATTAAATTCTATTGATTTATTTGATAATTTATCAAGTATCAATGAAACTATTTTTGTAAAAGTAAACTTAGAATATTCCCTTCCATAAATAGCTTTTTCAATAAAAGATAAAAATTTATCTGCATTGATATTTATACCAATTTTTTTTAACTCTGAATTAATAAGCTTACTTTCTTTAGGACTCCATTTAAACTTTTGTAAGCTAACTTCTTTAGCATTTTTAATTATTGGATCGAGATATTGTTCATAATTTTGATGATATGGCTTTATTTTTATGTCATAAGTTCCAGGCCTAAGATGTCCATACTTTTTAATAAATGAAGCTTTGCTAATCTCTTTATTTTTAACTTTACAGGCGTCTTCAGTGAGCATTTTCCCAATCCCATAAATATTTTTTAATAGTTCAATAGATCTTTCTTTAGTGATTATATTTTTTTCTACTGCTGATTTAATAAAACTTGCTGCTACAAATCCTGCTCTAGCAAGATGTGCAAAGGAAAGTGTACCTTTATCCTTGCAAATATTTATAGATTTACATAGCCAATCTGAAAATGGTTCTTCTCCTTTTTTTAATTTATTAATTTCTATATTTAATTTATTTATATTTTTGAATTCCTCAAATGTCTTTTCAATTATTTGATTTGTTACTGAAATATAATTTTCTTTGATAGATTTTATTTCAGAGGGATTGAATGAATTTTTTTTTAAAATTAATTTTTCCCAATAATTAAAATTAAAATCAATACATGTTGGAATAATTTCAAACTCTATTTTATCGTGTAATGATTTATTCTCTTTAAGCCTTTTAATTGATAATCTAATAATCTTCTCTGCAATTGAATTATCAATTCTTTTGGGAATAAATGAATTAAGACTTGCTCTAACATCAATAAATGCATGCCCTCCAAAGCATCTAAT
>MDTA01130945.1_pt1 | contig 10595 bp, 9 predicted proteins | sample 811151 | NCBI WGS metagenome assembly MDTA01 (sample SAMN05326648, study PRJNA326480) | marine metagenome | isolation source: seawater | place: Indian Ocean: South | collected 2010 | reverse complement strand
CGAGGATTCTAACAAAAAAACACTTTCAGCGCGTTTATAGTAAATCTTAATTTTACCTAATATTAATTTTTTGGTATGTATTTTAGATGTACAGATTTATAGCTATATTATTTATTATCTTTATTGCTTCAAGCTGTGCAAAAAAAGAAGTCAAGTATGACCCTGTTAAAAAAGTAGATGCATACGCTGTGTACCAAGAAGCTTTTGAAGCATTCGAAAAGGGTGACTATTATTATGCTGAAAAAAAATTTTCAGAAGCAGAGTTAAATTTTAATTCAGTAGAATATTCGGCTAAATCAGCACTTATGGCGAGCTATTCTCTTTATGGGATTAACTTTTATTCGGAAGCATTATTAAATTTAGAAAGATATTTGAAAAAATATCCAGGAGATCCTAGAAGTTCCATGTATGCCCATTATTTAATTGCAATAATCCATTATGAGCAAATTGCAGACGAAAAAAAGGATTTAAAACCCTTAATAGATGCAGATAAGAAAATTGATTTTTTTCTTAAGAAATACCCAAACACTGATTATGCAATAGATCTAAAATTCAAAAAAGATTTAATTCAAAATCAATTAGCAGCTAAAGAGCTGTATATTGCAAAGTACTATATAGAAATTCAAAAATGGGTTGCTGCTATCAACAGACTAAAAGTTATAGTCAACAAATACGATAAAACTGTATTTATTGAAGAAGCTTTACATAGACTTGTAGAAATTCATTATCATATAGGCCTGGAGCAGGAAGCAAAAAAATATGCAAAAATTTTAGGGTACAATTATAATTCTAGTGAATGGTTTGAGCAGTCGTACAAAGTTTTTAATAAAGATTTTAAAATTGCAAAAAAAGTTGAACAGATAAAAGATGACAGTTTCTTCAAAAAAATAATTGAAAAAATTAAATAACCTGATGGATTCAAAAAAGAAAATTATCGAAAATTATAAGAAAAAAATCATATCTTTAAAAAAACACAATAGATTATACTTTGATAAAGATAAGCCTGAAATAACCGACGCAGAATTCGATGCTTTAAAGAAAGAAATTTTTACAATTGAAAAAAAGTATAATTTTTTAAAGAAATTAAACTTAAATAATAACGTAATTGGAGCTCCTCCTTCAAATAAATTTAAGAAGATAAATCATTTAAAACCAATGTTATCATTATCAAATGCTTTCGACAAAAATGATATGTTAGATTTTCTTAAAAAGATTAATAATTTTCTTAATCTAAAAGATAAAGATATTGAATTATATTGTGAGCCAAAAATAGATGGTATTTCTGCAACTTTAATTTATGAGAATGGAATTCTTACTAAAGGTTTGTCCAGGGGGGACGGTGTAGTAGGTGAAGATATTCTTCAAAATTTAAAAACTATATCTAATATTCCACAAAAAATTCAGTCAAAAAATATTCCTAATTTGATCGAAATTAGATGTGAAATATTTATTAGTAAGAAGAACTTTTCTAGCATGAAGGCAAGTTTTGCTAACCCAAGAAATGCAGCAGGAGGTTCACTTCGTCAAAAAGATCCAGAAGAAACAGCAAAAATACCACTAACTTATTTTGCTTATGGATTTGGAGCTGTAGAACCAATGACTTTTTCTAAACAATCAGAATTTTTAAAAAAAATTCATGAGTGGGGGTTTAATGTTAATGAATTATCAAAAAATATTAATGGTATTGAAGAAATAGAAAAACAACACAAAAAAATAAATGATCTAAGATCATCTTTGGATTATGATATTGATGGTTTAGTTTTTAAGGTAAATGATTTGAATTTACAAAAAAGATTAGGAAATACTTCAAACTCGCCTAGATGGGCGACAGCTTATAAATTCTCCGCAGAAAAAGCAGTAACTAAAATCAAAGATATAATAATCCAAGTTGGAAGAACTGGTGCTATTACACCTGTAGCAAAAGTCGAACCTGTCACTGTAGGTGGAGTAGTTGTTTCAAATGCAACCTTACACAATGAAGATGAGATTAAAAGAAAAGATATTAGGGTAGGCGACACTATTCAAATACAAAGAGCTGGAGACGTAATTCCCCAAGTCGTATCTGTAGATATTTCAAAAAGAAACAAAAAGAGCAAAGCATATATATTTCCAACAAAATGTTTGTGTGGGGCAGAAACAAAAAAAGAATTTAGCAAAAGCACTAAAAAATTGGATGCTGTTAGAAGATGCCTAAAAGGATATGAATGTAAATTTACGGCAAAAGAAAAACTAAAACATATAGTTTCTAAAGAAGCATTTAATGTAGATGGACTTGGCAAAAAAGTAATTGATCAATTTTGGAATCTCAAATTAATAAATGAGCCATCAGATATTTTCAATTTAAACTATGACAAAATTAGCAAACTTGATGGGTGGGGAAACTTATCAATTAAGAATTTAAAAAACGCTATAGATAGATCAAAAAAAATAAATTTAGATAAATTCATTTATTCAATTGGGATTAGGCATATTGGCCAAGAAAATGCAAAAATTTTAGCTCAGTTCTTTGTTTCTATAAAAGAATTTTCAAAACTATTTAATTTAGATAATAGAAAAATAATTCTAAAAAATTTAGTAGATTTAGATGGTATTGGTGAGACACAAATAGATTCTATTAATACCTTTTTTTCGAATAAGATAAATATAAAGATAACGCAAGATTTAATAAAATTTTTAAAAATCGAAGACCATCTTATTAAATCGGTTGGTGGAAAATTTTCAAATAAAAAGATTATGTTTACAGGCGGTTTTCAGAATATGAGTAGATCCGAAGCAAAGTCTATAGCCGAGAATAATGGCGGAAAAGTTTTAGGATCGTTATCCAAAAAATTAGATTATTTGGTAGTTGGAGACTCCAAACCTACAAAAAAAAAGATTGATCAAGCTAAGAATTTAAATATTAAAGTAATCTCAGAGAGCGATTGGAACAAGATGTTAAATAGCTGAACAAGCTTTTTGAAGTTCTGATAATTCAACTTTATCCATAAAACTTCTTAAGTTCTTAAAAACTTTATTATGATATTTGTTAAGCCAAGATTTTTCACTCTCACTTAAGATTGATTGGTCGATTAGGTTTTTATCTATTGGTACCATTGTTAAATTATCAAATACAATTTTTGACTTAAACTTTTTTACATAAATCAAATTTTCTATCCTTATACCAAATTTATCTTTTTCATAATAACCAGGTTCATTTGAAACAATCATTCCTAATTGAAAATTGGTTTTATTATTTTTTGAAATTGATTGGGGCCCTTCGTGCACATTAAGAAAGTATCCTACACCATGACCAGTACCGTGCGCATAATCAAGATTGATTTGATTTAAATATTTTCTTGCCTCTTTATCAATTTTTGCTCCGCATGTTTTTTTATCTAATTTATAACTAGCTACAGCAATATGGCCTTTAAGAACTCTTGTAAAAATATTTTTTATCCTATTACTTTTATTGTGAAGAGAGATAGTTCTTGTAACATCGGTAGTACCAAAATTATATTGCCCTCCAGAATCAACCAAATAAATATCTCCTTTTTTTAATCTTAGATTGCTTTTTTTATTTGCTCTATAATGAATAATAGCTCCATTAGGACCCGTTCCAGAAATAGTTGGAAAACTTGAATATTTAAAAGTTTTATATTTTTTTCTAAAATTTAATAACTTTTTTTCAGCATCAATTTCAGTAATTTTTTTCTTAATAAAATTCTTTTTTAACCAAAATAAAAATTTAGTTAAAGCTGCACCATCAAAAATATGTGAGTTAATTGTGTTGTCAATTTCTGTTTTTGATTTTATTGATTTGAATTTATATATAGGATCTTGGTATTTAAGTATTCTATTATTTTTTAAAATTATATTTTCAAAGAAAATTGAACAGGTAGCTTTGTCTACAATAATTTTTTTACCATTCAAATTTAAAAGTATTGGTGCTAATAATTCTAACTTAACGAATTCTACTTTTTTCAGATTATTCCTCAATGATTTGGATATCTTTCTAAGATCACAAAAAATTTTAATCTTTTTATTTTTCTCAACTAATGCGTAACAATTTGTTATAGGTGCGAAAGCAGAGTCTTTGCCTCTCATATTAAGAAGCCAAGCTATATTTTCTCCTGCTGTAACAAAAAGTATGTCTGCTCTATGTTTTTCCATGTTTAAAGAAATCTGACTGATTTTTTTTTTATAACTTTTACCGGTAGATTTTCTTGGTAAATTATAGAATTTAAAAATTTTATTATTTTTTTTTCTTTTCCAAATTTTGTCAACTAAATTGTTGTTAACCGGTACTAACTTACATTTGGAACCAAATAAAATTCTGATAGTATTTTTTGTTGATAAATTTGGGTCATAACCAATTCTTAAATTTTTTCGTAGGATCTTTTTTGGAAGTTCATTTGGAATTGATTTAATCTTGAATTTTTGACTACTTTGCTTTTGTGCTTGAAGAGTATATCGACCGTCAACAAACAAATAATTCTTTTTTTTTAATATAATTGCGAAACCATACGAACCTGTAAAGTCAGTTATGAATTTTAATCTATCATTATGATTAGGAGTGTATTCTCCAAAAAATTCATCATTTTTAGGGATAAAATATCCGTCAATTTTTTCATTTTTAAAATTTTTTTTAAGTTTATTTACTTTTTCCATTTAAGTAATTTATTTTTTTTGAATCTATCCCAACCTGGGCTTCTATATTCCTCATCGAATTCGATTGAAGCATCTTGATTAAATTCGAAATCTTCTACTGAATTATCTAAGTTGATTTCATTTTTTTCAACACTTTCTTCTGGTATTTCATTAATAAATCTAGATGGCAACGCATCCATCCAGTCACCATGATAAGCTCTTTTCATTGCAAACGATAAATAAGCTTCTTTTTTTGCTCTCGTAATACCAACATATGCTAATCGTCTTTCCTCCTCTAAAGCAAAATCACCTTTTTCCTCTAATGATTTTTGATGAGGAAATAGACCTTCTTCCCAGCCAGGTAGAAAAACTACATCAAACTCTAAACCTTTAGCTGCATGCATTGTCATCAGATTTACTTTAGCACCTTCCCAATCTTGATCTATTGATGTTGCTAACGCTACATGTTCGAGAAAACTTTGTAAATTATCGTAATCTCGCATGGCTCTTAAAAGCTCCTTCAAATTTTCTAATTTATTTTCATTTTCTAAATCCTTTTTGTTTTTAAGCATTTCAGAATAACCTGACTCATCTAATACTAGTTTTAATAAGTCGTAGTGTTTCATTTCAGAAGAATTTTTTCGCCATTTGTCAATCATTTTCAAAAGTTGGATTAGAGCAGCTTTAATTTTTGGTTTTAATGTTCCATCTTCAATTAGCTTATAAATTGAGTCTTCTAAGCATAACTTATTTTTTTTTCCAAATAGGTAAATTTGATTTAGTGTACTTTCACCTACACCTCTTTTAGGAGCTCCAATAACTCTTTCCAAAGCTAAATCGTCAAATTTTTGATTAATAATTCTTAAATATGAGACGGCATCTTTAATTTCTGCTCTTTCATAAAATTTAATACCACCTAAAACACGATAACCTATTCCGACTTGTAAAAACCTTTCTTCAAATTCTCTAGTTTGATAAATTGCTCTTACTAAAATTGAAACATTATTAAGAGAATACTTTTTCTTAATATTTTCAATAATATCACTTATACCTTGAGCTTCATCTTTCCCTGTCCTATAACAATTTAGTTTGACAAGTTCACCTTGATTAGCGGATGACCATAATTTTTTTCCTACTCTACTAGTATTGTTAGAAATCAAAGATGATGCAGTTTCTAAAATATTTTTAGTAGATCGATAATTTTGTTCTAATTTAAATATCTTACATCCTTTATAAATTTGATCAAAAGTTAAAAAATTTTTTATTTCAGCACCTCTCCAACTGTATATAGACTGGTCGTCATCACCAACACAACAAATATTTTTTTTTTCATTTACTAAAAGGTTTAACCATTTATTTTGTATAAAATTTGTATCCTGAAATTCATCAACTAAAATATACTTAAAGTTATTCTGATATATACTTTTAATGTCTTCATGTTCCTCAAAAAGTTTGACACAAAATAGTATTAAGTCACCAAAATCAAATGCGTTTAAATCTTTTGTTTTATTTTGATAAATTTCATATACTTTCAAAATTGATCTAAGAATTGATCCTGATTTATTTAATTTTACATCCTTTGGCAACAAACCTTTATTTTTCCATTGATCAATATGATATAAAATTAATTGTGGAGAAAATTTTTTTGCATCTAACTCCTCACCTTTCACGATATTTCGAATTAATTTTTTTTGATCATCTGTATCCAATATTGTGAAATTACTTTTATAACCAAGCGCTTCAGCATGTCGTCTTAAAAATTTCACACTTATGGAGTGAAAAGTCCCTAGCCAAGGTATAGCATTAGAGCTTCCTTTGACATACTGCAAAACCCTATTTTGCATTTCCTTAGCCGCCTTATTTGTAAAAGTCACACATAAAATTTGATTTGGCCAAGCTTTTCTTTGATTTATAATATGTATTAATCTTGTTGTTAATACTCTCGTCTTTCCTGAACCAGCACCAGCAACGATTAAATTTGGTCCTTCTGTATTAAGAACTGCTTCCTTTTGTTCTTTGTTAAGATTTTCAATTAAGTTATCTATGTTATTCATAATTAGGAATTTTTATTTATATACTAGATATAAAAATAAAAAAAATGATAAATAAAATTAACAAAATAATTCACAACAAAAATTCGCTTATTTTAAAATTTTTATTCAAGTTAAGATACGTTGTTGGAATTTTTTTCATTTCAATGGTTCTATTTCTGTTGATTCCAAATCTTCTCGATTACAAAAAAAAAGAAACTGTAATCAGCAATTATTTATTAAATAATTATGGAATTGAACTCTATAGTATTAAAAGCATAGACTACAAAGTTCTACCAACTCCTAATTTAGAAGTTACGGAGGTAGTAGCAAATTTAAATGTAACATCTCAGATAATTAAAACGAAGAAAGTAAGATTATTTATCCCGTTAAAAAATATTTACAATTTCGAAAGTCTTGAAATAAAGTCGATTATTTTAGAAGACAGCGAGTTTGATATTAGTCTTAGTAAACTTAAAAATTTCTACAAATTTTTTAAAGACTTAAATAAAAGACTTATTTTTAAAAATTTAAAATTAAAAATTAATGATGGGAATAAAAAACTCTTAAATGCATCAAATATTAATTTTTCTAATTATGGATTTAAGAAAAATAGATTAACTGGAGAAATTTTCAATAAAAAGTTTGAAATAACAACTAAAGACAATTTCAATTTAATAAACATAATTTTAACTGATGTTGGATTATCAGCAACAATTAATATGGATCAAACAAGTGGAGCTAAATCAACTTCTGGTAATGCAAAAGTAAAATTAATTCAAACAAATTTAAAATTCAATTTTGAATATGATAATAAAAAAATAAAGATCACAGAGGCATACTTTAGGAATAAAAATTTCTCCTTTGAAAACAAAAGTGTAATCAACTATTACCCTTTTTTCAATATTGACTCAAATTACATATTTAAAGAGGTTAATTCTAAGATTTTTGAAAATTTAGATTTAAATAAACTTTTAGGGTTCAAAGATTTGATTAAAAAGATCAATAGTAACAATTTAATCAACTATAAGTCTAAAAAATTTAGCACAAACTTAATTGATACACTAAAAGTTAATTTAAATTTTACTTATGGAAGATTGTCATTTTTAAAGAATTTCTCAATATCAAAAAGTAATTTTATTTGTAAAGGCAATGTCAATTTATTAGATGAGTATCCAATAGTTTTTTTTGATTGCTCTTTAGATACAAAAAATAAAAAAAAATTACTTAAAACTTTTTCAGCTAAATCTATTCAGCCCGGTAAAATGTTACAGCTCAAGGTAATAGGTAGATTAAATTTATTAAATAATAAGATTTATTTTTCAAGTATTCAAATTGGAGAAGATAAAAAATTAAAAGATGAAGATTTAAATTATTTAAAAGAAGTTTTTGAACAAATTTTGTTTGATAAAGATTTTATAGGAATATTTGATTTAAATAAGATTAAATTATTTATCACAGAAATATCTTAGTTTATTTTGGTTTAGTCATCTTGATTGGGTTCATGACCCTATCGTATTCTTTTTTATCAATTAAACCTGCTTTAATTACTTCTTGTTTTAAAGTAGTTCCATTTTTGTATGCTGATTTTGCGATTTGAGCTGCCTCGTCGTAACCAATTTTTGGGGCAAGGGCTGTTACTAACATTAATGAATTATCTAAAAGATATTTAATTCTCTTTTTGTCCGCTTTTATTCCTCTTACACAATATAAAGAAAAAGTTTTTGCAGAATCACTCATAATGTTAATTGATTGTAAAATATTATGTATTATTAATGGCTTGAAAACATTTAGTTCAAAATGTCCATGAGATCCTGCCATAGTTATACCATTATGATTTCCAATTACTTTCACACAAACCATTGTAACTGCTTCTGATTGAGTAGGATTTATTTTACCCGGCATAATAGATGACCCTGGTTCGTTAGATGGAAGAATTAACTCTCCATAACCAGCTCTTGGTCCAGACCCTAAAAACCTTATATCGTTAGCAATTTTCATCAAACAAACCGCTGTGGTGTTTAATGTCCCGGAAAAATTTACTATTTCATCATGAGCAGCTAAAGCTGCAAATTTATTAGACGAAGGTTTAAAAGGGAATTTAGTAATTCTACTTATTTCTCTAATTATTTTTTTATCAAAGTTTTTTTTAGTATTTAGCCCTGTTCCAACTGCTGTACCTCCTTGAGCCAAAAAATATATTTCTTTTAGAGCATTTTCTATTCTAACAATGCATTTTTTTAATTGAGATTGATAACCAGAAAATTCTTGCCCTAAAGTTAACGGGGTAGCATCTTGTAAATGTGTTCTACCGACTTTAACAATATTTTTAAATTCTTTTGATTTTTTTGCTAAATCTTTCTCTAATAGTTTTAGAGATGGAAGAAGTTTATCTCTAGTTAAATAAGCTATGGCAATATGCATTGCTGTTGGAAACACATCATTCGTAGATTGTGACTTATTTACATGGTCATTTGGGTGTACAGGTTTTTTAGTTCCCATTTTACCTCCCATCATTTGAATTGCTCTATTAGCAATTACTTCATTGACATTCATATTTGTTTGCGTTCCTGACCCAGTTTGCCAGACTTTTAATGGGAAATGTTTGTTAAGTTTTCCTTTAATAACTTCATCTGCGGCTTTAATTATGTATCTACTTATTTTAGGATCTAAATCCTTATTCTTAGCATTAACTATTGCAGCTGCTTTTTTTATTATAGCGATTGAACTTATAACAATAGGTCTTACTAAAAAATCACCAATATCAAAATACTTATTTGATCTTTCAGTAGATGCACCCCAATACTTATCACCAGGGACTTTAATTTTGCCGATACTATCAAATTCAGTTCTATATTTCATATGTGATTCTTATTATAATACACCCTATTTGATTATATATAAATTAGAATCGGAGAAAAAATGAGTAATTTTGAAAAAGTTAAAAAATTTATGCAAACATTTGGCCAAGAGGTAAAGAATGAACCATCTTTTCCAAACGATAAAATTGTAAATTTAAGATACGGGCTTATACAGGAAGAGTTGTCAGAGTTAAAATTAGCTATGCAGCAAAGAAATATTGCAGAAATAGCTGATGCTTTAACTGATATTTTATATGTTACTTATGGTGCAGGACACGCTTATGGCATAAATTTAGATAAGTGCTTCGAAGAGGTACAAAAATCTAATATGAGTAAATTAGGAGATAACGGAAAACCAATTTATAATGAAAATGGCAAAGTGATGAAAGGGCCTAATTATTTTAAACCTAACCTGAAAAAATTTTTATGAAAGAAAGTTTGTATTGGATAAGCATCGGCATAGCTCTGGCTATGCTGCTTTATTTAAGTGATAAATATATTTTATAATAAGTGATAAAGGGGAAATTTTGTTTGCAGATCCCCTTTATAATAATTGTTATTAACTTTTAAATAATCCTAATGCTTTTTTCAAAAGCTCCTCTGATTTAGCATGATCTCCTTTAGAATGAGCTTTCATACCTTCGTCATGTAGTTTTTTAGCAGCTTCAATTTTTGTCTCCACTTTTCCAGCTAGCATTGGACATGAACCAGCAAATGCTGAACTTGAAAAAAAAGTTACTCCTAATATTATTAAAATTTTTCTCATTTTTTTTCCTTTTTATTTAAAAACCCATATTCGACCAATTATCATCATCTTCAAACCTTTTAAGTTCCTTTTTTGAAGGAGGTCTAAAAAGTATAAAAACAACAATTAATAACAGTGATATGAGAATTAATGTTTCCATAAACTTTTTATAAATTAATAAGTATAAATTTCACTGCGACTAAACCGCTATTAATTTAAAAAAAATTTATAGAAAAAGGGGGCGTTCTGTTGCCAGGTGCCCCAAACCCCGTTACTTAATTAACAAAGTTAATTAAGCTGCAAGTGCATAACTTTCGTTAGCATTTGTAAATT
>MDTA01081767.1_pt1 | contig 10596 bp, 10 predicted proteins | sample 811151 | NCBI WGS metagenome assembly MDTA01 (sample SAMN05326648, study PRJNA326480) | marine metagenome | isolation source: seawater | place: Indian Ocean: South | collected 2010 | reverse complement strand
ATTCGAGGCTTCAACATTAAGCCTTTCTGCTTCCCAAAAAACTACCACCTTGTATTGACTATTGAATGACGACACAGAAAGTTTTTTTATTAAGCTTGAAACACTATCAACACCAATTCCAAGCTGCTTGTTTCCACAGTTAAGCACATCTTTCCATCCATTCAGACTTGCGTTTAATTTGGAATTAAGAACATAGTCTTTCCAATTAGAAGCATAAAAATCACATATGTTTTCTTCTTTTTTTGTCGAGGAAGGTATAGGGAAAATCAAATGAAAATCAGGATGGTTTAGTTTGTCGCACATCATTTCACTTAGTTGTTTTTTTTCTGAATCAAGATTGAGGCTAAGTATCGTTTTAGAAAAATCTAAAGCGACTTTTAGTTTTTCGTTATTTAAGCCGTAAAGCATTATTGCGTTAGGCACTCTCTTGCTATCAGTAATTTTTTTTAACTCTTCTATTTGGCTATGTTGTTCCACTAACTAATGCTTTAAAAATAAACCATATTATTTTATAAATGACATATCTTTGAAAAAGAATATGAACACAATAGATCATTTTAGTTTTTTAGACAAAAAAGTAATAATTAGAGTTGACTTTAATGTTCCGGTAAACAATGGAGAGGTTACAGACAGCAGCAGAATAGTAGCAGCATCTCCCACAATCAAAAAAATTATTTCTGATGGGGGATCGTGTATTTTAATGAGTCATTTAGGAAGGCCGAAAGGTTTTGATCCAAAGCTGTCCATGGGCAACATTTCAAAAGAAGTTGAGCATGTTCTTGGCTCAGAAATTTTACTTTCTAAAGATGTTGTTGGACCAGATGCAAAACATAAATCGAAAAACTTAAAGCCGGGAGAAATTTTATTGTTAGAAAATTTAAGGTTTCATAAAGAAGAAACCGAAGGAGATGTGGCGTTTGCTGAGGAGCTTTCAAAACTAGCTGATTGTTATATAAACGACGCTTTTGGAACAGCTCACAGAGCCCATGCGTCTACAACTATTATTGCTCGGTTTTTTAAACACAAGTTCTTTGGCAAACTACTTGAAAAAGAGGTTTTATCCATTGATAAAGTCATGAAATCAGGTGAAAAACCAGTTCTAGCTATTTTAGGTGGCGCAAAAATTTCCACAAAACTCCCAATTGTAGAAAATATAATGGACTTTGTTGATGATATAATTATTGGAGGCGGAATGTCGTTTACTTTTGTCAAAGCCCTTGGAGGAATTATTGGAAATTCAATTCATGAAGAAGAAATGATAAATACAGCTCTAGATGTTTTACAAGCAGCTAAAAACAAAAATGTCAAAATTCATCTTCCTGTTGACGTTATCTGTTCAACAAAATTTAGTAATGATGGTGAAAAAAAAATATTTGATATTGACAAAATACCGGAGAAATTTGAGGGAATGGATGCTGGCCCAAAATCATTAGAAATTTTTAAAGAGGTTATTTTAAAGTCTAAAACAATATTATGGAACGGGCCTGTTGGAGTTTTTGAGTTTTCAAATTATTCTAATGGAACAAAATCTGTTGGAAATGCAGTGGCAATAAGCACTGAGAACGGAGCTTTTTCACTCGTCGGAGGCGGAGATTCAGTTGCAGCAGTTAAAAAGTTTAAATTACAAAACAGCGTTAGTTATGTATCTACTGGAGGTGGCGCAATGCTTGAAAGCCTTGAAGGAAAAAAACTGCCAGGCATAAGCGCTTTAGAAAATTAGTAATGAGAATTTTTAAAGCTTTTCTTACTGTATTAATTCTTGTCTCTTGTGACAAAGAGGCTAAAAACTTTAAGCCTCAATCCTCAGGAAGAATAAATTCTATTTCTGTTATAATTGATAAGCCTTCTTGGGACGGTGAAATTGGAGGTGCAATAAGAGATAAATACGCATCTGAATTTATTGGTTTACCGCAGGTTGAAGAAGCGTTCACCCTGAACTACATACCTTATGAAGCTTTCACGGGTTTTGGAAGAACCGCAAGAAATATTATTTATATAAACAAAAAGAAACAAGCCAAGCCAAGAATGATTAAAGACAGGTACGCTAGACCTCAGCTTTTTTTAGAGGTTTCAGGCCTAGATAATGAATCTATAATTCAAGGAATATTAAGCTCATTCGAGTTTTCATCAGCCCAATTTCAAAATGGAGAAATTACAGAAAACAAAAACAGAATTCTCAATTCACTTTTAAAAGATACAGGCCTAGATTCATTAAGTATTTCTGTAAAGATTCCTTCTGCATATTCAGTATTTAAAAACGAACCACAAACTGTGTGGCTTCAAAAACCATTAAAAAACGGCACATCTAATTTAATTATTAAAGATCTTAAAAGCTCTATTTCTGATTTTGAAAAAATAAACCTAAATGATGTAATTTCTTTAAGAGACTCAATTGGTAAAAAGTTTATTCCCGGAAGGGTTGAAAACAGCCATATGATTACAGAGAAAGAATACCTCCCTTACATATCTTACCAGTCTGTAAATGGTTTTGAGGCAATTGAAACACGTGGCACATGGGAAGTTAAGGGCGACTATATGGGCGGCCCTTTTATAAATTATATCATTAAAGACACATTAAATAAAAACCTTCTGTATGTTGAAGGCTTTGTTTTTTCTCCTTCGCAAAGAAAAAGAGACAAGATGATCGAGCTTGAGGCGATTATTAAATCACTGGTGATAGGAAAAAGATAATTACTTGTCTTCTCCGTCTTCAATTTTAGAATCATCTTCTGTTTTTGAATCATCTTTCATTTCCTCTTTAAAATCTTTAATACCTCTTCCAACCCCTTTCATAAGTTGAGGAATTTTATTGACTCCAAAAAGTAAAATTATAGCTAAAGCAATTAAAGCAATTTGACCTGGACCTAATGCTAACAATATCAAACTTAAATTCATAAGAATATTTTTAACAAAAATATAAATAAAAACTACACATTATTTATTTCACAAAAATTAAATTATAATGGATGATTATCTTTGTTTTAAATGAGCCCAAAAAAAAATAGCAAAAACACAAATTCAACTTCAAACAACTACAGGCTTGTAGTGCTCAATGAAGAAAATTATGAAGAGAGATTTGCTTTAAGATTATCAAAGCTAAACGTATTCTCAGCCTCTATTGTTGTTATTCTTTTTATAGTTTCAATTACCGCTTCTTTAATATTTTTTACGCCCGTAAAAGAATATATTCCAGGATATGATACAACAGCAATGAGACTTCAAGCTGTTGAAAATATCAGGCTTTTGGACTCTGTCATGATTATTCTTGAAGACTATCAGCAATATGCTTTGGCCTTACAAGCCACAATTTCAGGGGAAGATTACAGCAACAAATATCAATCAGATAGAGAATTAATTAAGGTAGATTTATCAGAACTAAACAGGCCAGTGAACATTCAAGATTCTGTTTTAAGAAGGCTTGTAGAAAGAGAGGACAGATTTAATATTATCGAAACCTCTAGCTCAGAAATTGGTCTAAACCTGCAATCTCCAGCTAATGGTATAATTTCTCAGGGATTTAGTGTTCCAGAAAAACATTATGGAATTGATATTATATTGAAAGAAAAAACACCAGTAAAATCTGTTGCTGATGGAATTGTTATTTTTTCAGAACAATCAATTGGGGCTGGACACACTGTATTGATTTTTCATAAAAACAACATTTCCTCAATATACAAACACAACCACTCTTCAAATGTAGAAAAGGGAGATTTTGTAAAATCTGGACAGATTATTGCTCTTTCTGGGAACACAGGCGAAAATACAACGGGCCCACATTTGCATCTTGAGATTTGGGATGATAAAGGACCAATTAATCCAGAAGATCTAATAACTTTTTAAAATGTTAAAGAGATTTTTGGCCCAGCTTTTTTCTTTGATTGTTGTAAAGAAAATTGAATCTACATACAACAAAGCACCAGATTTACAGGCTAAAATTCTTAAACAATTAATTAAAAAAGCAAAATCCACAGAGTTTGGTACAGATCATAATTTTTCTAATATATTATCACATCAAGACTTCTGTAACAATGTTCCTGTAAGAGATTACGAACAACTTTATAGTTATATAGAAAAAGTAAAGAACGGAGGCGAAAATATCTTGTGGCCAGGAAAACCTAAGTATTTTGCCAAAACGTCAGGAACAACTAGTGGGGCAAAACTCATACCTATTACAAAAGAGTCAATGCCTAATCACATAAAATCAGCCAGAAACGCGCTATTGTTTTATATAAACAAAACAGGAAATACAAAATTTCTAAAAGGCAAGATGATTTTTATTCAAGGCTCTCCAGTGCTTGAGGAAATTAATGGAATAAAAACAGGAAGACTTTCTGGAATCGTTGCTCATTATGTTCCAACATATTTAAGAAGAGACAACATGCCTTCATGGGAAACTAATTGCATTGAAAACTGGGAAGAAAAAATACTCAAAATTTGTCATGAAACATCCAAAGAGGAAATGACGGTAATTGGTGGAATTCCATCTTGGGTTCAAATGTATTTTGAAAAACTTCTTTCTTTAAACAATAAGCAAAATATTAGCCAGCTTTTCGAAAAATTTTCTTTGTACATATATGGTGGCGTTAACTATTCACCTTATGAAAAAATATTTAATAAGCTAATTGGAAAAAAAATAGATTCCATAGAATATTTTCCTGCATCTGAAGGTTTTTTTGCTTATCAAAATGACCAAAAAGACAAGTCCCTGCTTTTGCAATATGAATCAGGAATATATTTTGAATTTATTAAGGTTGAATATTTTGAAAAAAATAATCCTGAAAGGCTCAACCTTTCAAACATTGAAAAAAATATAAATTATGTCTTAATTGTGTCTACAAATGCTGGCTTGTGGGGCTATAATACTGGTGATACCGTTATGTTCACTTCTATAACCCCGCCCAAACTTTTAGTTACGGGAAGGTATAAGCATTTTATTTCGGCTTTTGGAGAACATGTTATTGCATCAGAGTTAGAACAAAGTTTATCAGAAACTACTAAGAAATTTAATCTAAGTATTTCAGAATTTACAGTTGCCCCCAAAATTGAAAATGGTAATAAGTTGCCATGTCACGAATGGTTTATAGAGTTCCAGGAATTAGAAATTAATTTAAAAGAGTTTGAAAAGCATTTAGACGCCAGGGTTCAAGAAAAGAATATTTACTACAAAGATTTAATTAAAGGCAAGGTTTTAAAAACTTTAGAGGTTAAAAAATTGCCAAAAGGAACATTCAGCAGCTATATGAAATCTATTGGAAAATTAGGAGGCCAAAACAAAATTCCAAGGCTATCAAATAACAGGGATTTTGTAGAAGGACTTTTAAAAAAATAATTCTATTTTTTAAACAGGTTAATTTTATTATTAAGAACATAGTTAGTTAGACGAGAGTCTAATTCATCCTTTTCTTTTAGAATGATGTTTTTTCCAAAAACACGTGAAAATCTTTTGTTTATGCTCTCAATTGTTTTGTTCTTTCTCTTTATTGCAAAATCTCTAGTTTTTCCTTTCTCTTCAAATAAAGCGAGAATTTCTTTATTTGGAACAAATTCTTTTTTTGTGAAAAACAACATCACTTTTACCTCCTCCGGAGCTAAATTAATTTGATTTAATGAATTAAATAAGGAGTTGCTACTTACAAAATAAGATTTGCTAGCCCTGTCATTAGAAGCCCATAATAAAATCAAAATGACTATTAAAGCAATCCCGCCACCAATAAGGTAGTTAACAAAACTTATAGACCCCCTTATAAAATATTCTTCTGAAATAACACTTTTGTCAAGATCGCTTAGATCATAGTAGGTTATGGAATTAGTGTTATTTGATGTGTTTCTAATAGAACTTATTATAATATCATTTTTAACAATTGATTTGCCACCGCTTTTATACAATAAAACATTATCATTATATCTTTTTATTTTATTATTATCAAGATCTATTTCAAAAATTTTTGGAGATTCCATCTTGCTTATAATCACTTTTCCTTTTAAATTAAAGAATCTATCCCCAGACGTGTTATTTTCACTTATGTAGGAAGGATTGATTAGCCCCCCTCTTTCCCAAGTTAGCGTCTCCATATTTAATGAATATAAATTAGGATTCTTTATTGGAGCTTGGTTTAGTGGCCTTTCAAAAAAGTCAAATAAATACAGAGAATTATTTTTTATAGTAAATACAGGATTTGAAACCCCCTTTGGAGGAACCCCACTTGTTTTAATGTACTCCCAATCACCAGAGTTAAAGTTAAATTTTGTTAAAATGGACTTTGTTTTCCAGAAGCCATATCCGCCAAGCAAATAAAGCTGGTTGTTATAGCTAAAAAAAGCTCCAGCATATTGATTCCTTTGAGCAAAAGAACTATCAATCCTGTTAACAGAGCCATTAAAAAACTCATACAAAATTCCACCTCCCGGATACAACAAGTAAACTCTTCGTTGATTGAATTGTGCTCTTTGGCTGTCAGAGCTAACTGTTAAAGGAACTAAAGCTTGTAGGCTTGTTGTAGTGCTTGTTTGAATATTTAAAAACTCACTCGGTAAAGGAGCTTTATAACTAAAAAAATTAAATTTTTTTGTCTTAATATTTCCAAGAAAATAACCATTTTTAGTTAATATATTAAAATAATTTCCTGAACCGTTTATAATTAAGAAATCAGTACCAATTAAGCTTTTTGAAACTTCTTCATTTGAAAAAACTTTTTGATTAAAAGGGATTATCTCAGTCAACACACCTTTTTTAAGACCCTCTTCAGCTTTTTCTGACACAATTCTCTTTTCTTCTTGAGGAAAAGCCAAAAAACAAAATAAAAGAAACAGGAGCCTTGTCATTTAAAAATTGCGTAGTATAAAATGCTTAAATAAACAAAAAGAACAATAACAGTAATTCCAAGAGGAAAAACCTGTGATAAAAGGAATCCAACCAAAAGAACACTGATGGACGATATCAAGATTGTGACTGAAGCTTTCCAATGTGTAGCACCCTTATTCAACAATCGATGATGTAGATGAATTCTGTCAGCAACAAAAGGAGATTGCTTTTTGTAGACCCTGATTACAAATGCTCTTAAAGTGTCTGCAAGGGGGTAGATTAATAATAAAACGACAAATAATGGTCTTGGCATGTAGCCGTCAGTGACTATATATGAAGAGCTATTTAATGTATAAAAAACAAAGAAAGCCATTACTGAGCCTAACAACAAAGAACCAGTGTCTCCTAAAAAAACTTTTTTATTTGGATTAAAGTTGTATGCTAAAAACCCAACTAAAGCCCCAGCTACAGCAGGAACAACAAGCTCCATTTCTTTTGAAGAAACAGAAAGTATTGCGCCGATAACAAAGAAAAACTTTAAAGACAATAAAGATGCTAGGCCGTCAATACCATCAATCAGATTCAAAGAGTTTACAACCACTATAAATACAAAAAGACTTACAGCCACGCTCAAAGAATAGGGTATTTCTTCAATTCCAAAAACGCCATGAAAAGAATCTATCGTGTATCCGCTTTGAAGCAAAACAATTCCAGCAAAAACTTGTAAGAAGAATTTTTCCCTATACTTTAAATTAAAAAGATCATCACCTACCCCAATTAATGCAATTAAACAAAAACAAAGCAAGGCGTATAAATTTATATCAATAAGCCCTGTAGCCTTTCCTACCCCATAGCATACACAAAACGTAAAAAACATCGCCAACCCGCCAGACCTTGTGGCATTTAGCTTATGTGAAGATCGATCAGTAATTGGGTCAAACATTTTATTAAGATTAAACGATTTGTTTAGATATTTATTTAGATATAAAGAGAACCCAAGCGCCAAGAAGAAAAATAAAAAATGGTTAAAATAAGCCTCTATCATTTTATTTTATTTTAAAAAGATGGATAATAAAACTTGTTTTTTTCTTAAAGCCACCGTTTGCCTTGTATCCCTTTATTCTTTTGTCCTCCATGCTCTTAGTTTCATATATTCCATCTTTTTCGCCAGTTAAGCTTTCAATTTTATTTTTTAGCTTTAAAATAAACTTATCTCTCAGTTCAGTTAAATGCGATTTACTGTACTCTTTGTCAGAAAGAATTTCATTGAGCATTGATGCAGACACAAAGGGTTCAGACGACAGCAATTGAATAAATTTTATTTCAGCAGTACTCATTGAAACAAACCTTTTTTTATAGTACACCCCACTTTTATCATAAAGAATTAGGTCTTTTATATGATCTTGATAGACAAAAAGCTTCATCATTACCCAAAAAAACAATAATGAAACAAAACCGATTAAAACAACCATTAAAGGCTTTGATTCAGCGTTATTGTTAATTAAGAGATATGTGTTTTTTTGTACTTTATCATTATTTAGCTTTGTTAAATCATAAGATTTAACAGAAAGTTTATCAAACCCGCTTATATAATATAAATTGTTGTCAACAACGTGACATGGATACCTGCTGTTATGGTTTAAAAACTCATCCGGGATTATGTTTTCGACAACTGTATTGTTAACAAAGTCAATCATTGTGATTTTTTCTGGTGTTATTAAAACAAGAGAAGACTTATGTTTAGGTAAAGCAAAGTTTGAATATGTTTTTTCCAGTAAAGGATTTATTTTTCCTAGATTTTTATATGATGCGCTATTGAAGTCATATGAGAAAACATCATTTAAATCAAAATCAACGTTTATTTCAATATTTGAGTTTCCAGTTCTTCCGCCCAAAACATAAAGCCTGTCGTTGGTGTAATCCCCAATAGCCTTCCATCTTGCATTTGGAACATAGTTGCTGTTGTGGTAATTAATGTCCCATTGTTTGACTGTAGGATCATAAAAAGTAATATATTCTTTATGTGTCCACAAGCCATAACCACCATATAAATGAAGCCTGTTGTCTATTTCAAAATAAAAACCATTTGCTTGATTAAGATGAAGTGTTGAATTATCAACCCTTTTGAATGAGTCTTCAAGCTCTTCAAAAACAACACCCCCTCCATTATGAAACAAATGTAATTTTTTGTCTAAAACTATTGACCTGTATTCGCTGTTGATTAAAGGTCTTCCAACGGTATTAATCTGCTTTGAAAAATCTAAAGATTGAAATTTTTCGTATATAAAAACAGAGTCTTTTAGGACATGCCTTCCAAAAGGAGTTATTAATTTTATTTGATTTTTAGCCCCTTTAGAAAAAACAAAAGAATTAATTGAGTCAGGAACCGTAATATTATATTGAGAAAAAGATAAAGAATGAGAAGCCGAAAAAAGAAATAAAACAAAACAGTTGACTAAAAACCTCATTAAGCAGTTTTTTGAAGCCTTAGATTGCTCGGCGAGATTACCAGCTTAATGTTTAGTCTTTTCAACAATATAAGAGCTTTGTTTTGAATAAATTTTTCAATAACACCTCCCTCTTTGCAAAAAGGCCCCGAACCGATTGAAACAACGTCATTAACAGTTAAAAAAGTTTCATTTTTTTCTTCGTCTCCTGAAAGATATTTTTTTAAGCAGTCAATCTCGTTTTGAGGGATTACTGCTGGCCGTCCTGAACTTGTTCTCACAACATTTGTAGTGTAGGGGTTTAGATTAACTAAATCAAAATCCATCTTTTTTAACTTAAAAAAAAAGGTATCCTGGAATCGCAGAGACTTTAGTTTTTTTGATTCTATCTGACCAAGCTCTTTTTGTTGTGTAAGTTGGAGCGTAGGCCTCTACGCCTAGTTCTGAATAATAATCTTTTGCCAATATTTCTTTTTTAGTTTTAGTTCTTACAGCATACCAGTTCATAAATCAAATATACTAAATTATATTTTTCGATGGTTCGGATATTTGTATTGTATATTTAAAACATTGATTATAAGAGCTTTACAAATAAAAAAAAATCACATTCAGCAGCTATGTTAATTTTATTTTTTTTTGTCACCAAACTATTTTTATTCTTAAATATTAAGCTAATTTTACAGTGTGAATATTTTAATAATAGGAAACGGAGCTAGAGAGCATGTTTTTTTTAAGCTTTTAACTGAATCCTCTGTTAAAACAAATCTTTTCTCAATTAATCCAAATGCAGCTATTGAAAAATTATCAACCCCAATTTTTAAGCCCTTTTCATTTAACATATTAAAAGAGGTTATAAAGAACTCAGCCATTGAAATGGTGATTGTAGGGCCAGAAAACCCCTTAATTGACGGTGTTTATGATTTTATTAAAGCTGACTTAGAAATAAATCATGTTTCAGTTATTGGTCCATCTCAAAATGGAGCGCAACTAGAAGGTAGTAAAAATTTTGCAAAGGATTTTATGTCTCGAAACAACATACCAACAGCCTCTTCAAAAACCTTCACAAAGGAAACATTTTTAGATGCATGTGATTTTATAAAGAAATCCAGTGCGCCATATGTTTTAAAAGCGGATGGCCCAGCAGCTGGAAAAGGTGTTGTTATATTAGAAAACGTTGAAGATGCGATTGCCGAACTTAAAAGCATGCTAATAGATTCAAAGTTTGGTGAATCCTCAAAAAAGGTTGTCATAGAAGAGTTTCTTAGTGGTATTGAAATGTCTTGTTTTGTAATATTTGATGGAAAAAACTATATAACTCTTCCTTATGCTAAAGATTATAAAAGAATT
>MDTA01075026.1_pt1 | contig 10596 bp, 13 predicted proteins | sample 811151 | NCBI WGS metagenome assembly MDTA01 (sample SAMN05326648, study PRJNA326480) | marine metagenome | isolation source: seawater | place: Indian Ocean: South | collected 2010 | reverse complement strand
TTCACTTGCAAATAAATCACTTATAAAAAATAAAATTCCAGTTTTTTTTATTGAAAAAAATCAAGAACACATAATTGAAAAAATAAAAAATCAAGTACCAGGAGCTTTATTCCCAGAAACTAAATCTGAACTTACCTGCCCTGCTTTAGTAACAGCTTTAGCTTCAAGATTAGATCAAGCAGTAACAATAGATAATGGAATAATGCATATGATGGCTCTTTCAGATATTACAATGGTAGTTTTATTCGGTCCTACAAATTCTGATAAGTTTGCTCCAAAAAATAATTATACAAAAATTTTAGATAGTAAAAAAATTCACAAAACGTCAGATATAGAATCTATAACTGTGGACGAGGTATACAATTTAATTTAGATTTTTAGTATCTTAATTTTTTTTAATTTTACTAATTTTTTAAGATCTTTGTTTACACTTCTTAATTTTTTAATTGAGCTTGATCTAGTTACTATGGCCACGCCAATTTTTCCAAGTCTAAAGAATGGATAGCTGCCAATATCTATTGATTTTTTATATCTCTTTTGTATTAACCCAAGTTGTTTTGATATGTTACTTTCAACAGTATAAAGATTTAAAGTTTTGCTATAAGTCTTAAGGCCTTTGACAAGAAATTTTTTACAATTCTCTATCATAGAATTTAAAATAGAAGGAACTCCAGGTAAAGAAATTACATTTTTAATAATAAATCCTGGTGCTGCGCTGGAAGGATTGTGTATAAGCTGTGATCCTTTTGGCATTTTTGCCATTTTTTTTCTACCGTCGTTGAATTTTTTTTTCCCATAATATTTTTCTAAAATTGCATATGCCTCTTTATGATACTCGTACTTTACCTTAAACGCTTTTGAAATCGATTTAGCTGTTATATCATCATGAGTTGGTCCTATGCCTCCAGTTGTAAAAACATAATTAAATTTTTTTGCGAGTTGTATAATATTGGAGACAATAATTTTTTCTTTATCAGGAATAATTCTGACTTCTTCAACTGAAATTCCACATTTTAAATTCAACCAATTAGATATAAATGATACATTTTTATCTTGTGTTCTGCCGGAAAGTATTTCATTACCAATTATTAAAATTGCAGCATTTATTTTTTTTATTTTTTTTATCATTAAAGTTATAAATATATATGAATTTTAAAAATAAATTAATATCAGGACTGTTTATAAAAAGATATAAACGTTTTTTTGTAGATATAAAAATAAATAATAAAATTATAACAGCGCATTGTCCAAATACTGGATCTATGCAAGGTCTTTTAAAAAAACACAATAAAGTTTGGGTAAGTAAGTCAAATAACCCTGATCGCAAATTAAAATATACTCTAGAGATAATTGAAGATAGAAACTCAAAAGTTGGTGTAAATACGCACTCTGCTAATAAAATAGTTTACAATGCTCTACAAAATAATTTGATAAAAGAATTTAATGATATTTTAAATATAAAACCAGAGACTAAATTTGGCTCTAACACCCGATTTGATTTTTTAATTTCAACAACGAAAGGAAAGAGCTTTATTGAGGTAAAAAATGTTACTCTTTCACGGACTAGCAATCTAGCAGAATTTCCTGACGCAAAAACAGAAAGAGGTTTGAAGCATATTAAAGAGCTAATAAAAGCTGGTCGAAAAAATTATCAAATTTTTATTCTTTTCTTAATACAAAGAAATGATTGTAATACTTTTTCAATCGCAGAAGATATTGATCCTAATTATGCAAACACTTTGTCAAAAGCTGTGAAAAACAATTTAAAAATTCTCTGCTATGATTGTAAATTTTCTTCAAAAGGAATAAAACTCAATAAAAAGATAAAATTAAGAATATAATGATGGATAAAAACCTGACAGAAGCATTTGAAAAAACTAAAGTTGCTGGTTCTATAGCTGCCGGTGCTTTAGATGAGATCAGTAAAATAATTAAACCTGGAATATCAACAAATGAAATAGATAAAATTTGTTATGAGTTTATTAATGATAATAATGCTTATTCAGCACCACTTTATTATAGAGGTTTTCCAAAGTCTTGTTGTACCTCAGCTAATCACGTTGTTTGTCATGGTATACCCTCTAAAAAAATTTTAAAAGAGGGAGATATAGTAAATGTCGATGTTACAGCCATTAAAGATGAATGGCACGGTGATACTAGTCGAACGTTTAAAGTAGGAGAGGTATCAGTTAAAGCAGAAAAATTAATTAAAGTTACATATGAGTCGATGATGAAAGCAATCGATATTATTAAACATGGAATTTTTTTAGGTGATATTGGTTCAGTAATTCAAAATCACGTTGAGACTCAAGGTTTTTCAGTTGTACAAGATTTTTGCGGTCATGGTATTGGTAAAACATTTCATAAAGAACCTAACGTATTACATTATGGCGAAAAAGGATCTGGAGAAAAAATTAAAGAAGGCATGATTTTTACCATAGAGCCTATGATTAATATTGGAAGTTTTGAAACCAAAACATTGAGTGATGGTTGGACCGCTGTGACCAAAGATAAATCTTTATCAGCACAATTTGAACATACAATAGGTGTAACAAATGAAGGATGTATAATTTTTACACAATCTAACAATAGTAATTAATTATTATGATTGAAAGATATACTAGAAAAGAACTAAAAAATATTTGGGAAGATTACAATCGATATTCAATTTGGCTAGATATCGAATTGGCTGCAGCAGAAGCCATGCAAAAATATAAAATTATTCCAAAAGGTGTCGTAAAAAAAGTCAGATCAAAAGCAAAAATAAATCCAAAAAGAATTTTAGAAATTGAGGGAAAAGTAAAACATGACATTATAGCCTTTTTAACTTCTATTACAGAAAAAGCGGGAAAAGAAGCTAGATATTTACATAAAGGAATGACATCTTCTGATGTTCTAGATACTTGTTTTAATCTTCAATTAAAACAATCAGGGAAAATATTATTAAGAGATATTGATGAGTTATTAAAATCAATAAAAAAACAAGCTTTAAAACACAAATTTACATTATGCATTGGAAGAAGTCACGGTATCCATGCTGAACCAATAACTTTTGGATTGAAGATGTTAACTTTCTATCAAGAATTTTTAAGAAATAAAAAGCGTTTGGAAAATTCTATTAAAGAAATATCTACATGTGCAATTTCAGGAGCCATGGGTACATTTGCAAATATAGATCCTAGAGTAGAAGCTTACGTAGCTAAAAAACTAAAATTAAATGTTGAACCTATTTCAACTCAAGTAATACCTAGAGACAGACATGCACAATTTTTTTCTACACTCGCTATAATAGCAAGTTCAATAGAGAGATTTGCAATTGAAATTAGGCACTTGCAAAGAACAGAAGTTTTAGAGGTTGAAGAATTTTTTGGAAAAAAACAGAAGGGTTCGTCCGCAATGCCACATAAAAAAAATCCAATTCTTAGTGAAAACCTTACAGGGTTAGCTAGATTAATTAGATCTAGCGTTGTACCTGCATTGGAAAATGTTGCTCTTTGGCACGAAAGAGATATCTCTCATTCTGCTGTTGAGCGAAACATAGGACCAGATGCTACAATAGCTTTAGATTTTGCTCTTCATAGGTTGAGCGATGTAGTGAAAAATTTAAACATATACCCTAAAAAAATGGAGAAAAATTTAGAATTAACTAATGGAATTTTTTTTTCACAAAGGCTTCTTTTAGAATTAACTAATACAGGTTTTGCTAGAGAGCATTCTTACAAAATAGTTCAGAAAAATGCTATGAAAGCATGGAGAGAAAATTCATCCTTTTATGAGAAAATCGTCTCAGATAAAAAAATTATTAGTAAAATACCTGTTAATAAAATCAAAAAATTATTTAATTTTGGTTACCATACAAAAAAAATTAATATAATTTTTAAGAGAAGTCTAAAAAAATAATCTAATGAATAAGGGTAAAAAACTATATGAAGGTAAAGCAAAAATTCTTTATGAGACTAAAGATAAAGATTTTCTAATTCAACATTTTAAGGATGATGCTACAGCTTTTAACAATTTAAAAAAAACTAGTGTTGAGGGAAAAGGAGTTTTAAATAATAGAATTTCTGAATACATTTTGTCAAATCTTTCACAATGTGGAATTAAAACTCATTTTATAAAGCGATTGAATATGAGAGAACAATTAATTAAAAAAGCAGAAATTTTTCCAATAGAATTCATTGTTAGAAATATTGCGACAGGCTCATTAACAAAAAGATTAGGTATACCTGAGGGAACAATTTTAGAAAAACCGCTTTTAGAATATTGTTTTAAAAAAGATGAATTAAATGATCCGTTGATATCTAAAGAGCATATTTTTTCATTTGGGTGGGCTACCGAAGAAGAGATTCAAATTATTGATAAAATGACTCTAAGAATTAATGACTTATTGATTGGCATGTTCAGAGGTATAGGTATTAAGCTTGTAGATTTTAAAATTGAATATGGGAAAATTTGGAAGAAAAACTCTGAGAAAAAAGAAATAGTTTTAGCAGATGAGATTAGTCCAGATACTTGTCGTTTATGGGATTCTAAAACTGAAAAAAAGTTAGATAAAGATAGATTTAGAAAAGATTTAGGTAATATCATTCAAGGATATCAAGAAGTTGCAAGAAGATTGGGCATAATGCCTGAGGAAACTAATATAAGTGAGGTCAACTTTGGAAAAACAATCCCAATAAAATTTAAAAAAAAATAATTTGAAATTTTCAGTAACAGTCACACTCAAAAAAGATGTATTAGACCCACAAGGGAAAGTTGTTCAAAATACTTTGATTGATATGGGGATGAATAATTTAAAAAGTATAAGACAAGGTAAACATTTTGAAATAGAAGTTGAAGATAATGATAAAGTCTCTGCTGAAAAAAAAGTCGATACAATGTGTAAAAAACTTTTAGTCAATCTTATTATTGAAGACTATAAAATTAGTAAAATTTAATGAGATCATCTGTAATAGTTTTTCCAGGCTCTAATTGTGATAGAGACGTAGCAATAGCTTTAGAAAAAATGCAATTTAAGAACCAATTGGTTTGGCATAAAGAAACAAAATTACCTGAGTCTGATTTGATTGTAATACCAGGCGGCTTTTCATATGGAGATTACTTAAGATCAGGTGCCATAGCTGGAAAATCATTGATTATTGAGGAAGTAATAAAAGCTGCAAACAAAGGCTGTTTGATTTTAGGTATTTGCAATGGATTTCAAATTTTAACAGAAACAGGTCTATTAAAAGGAACACTATTGAGGAATAAAAATTTAAAATTTATTAATAAAGATGTGCATGTAAGTGTGATTAATAACGAAACTAAATTTTCTAATAAATATAAAAAAAATCAAATTTTAAGAATAAATATTGCGCATAACGAGGGTAATTATTTTACTGACTCCAGTCATTTAAAAGAGTTAAAAGACAAAAATTTAATTGCTTTTAAATATTGTGATCAAAATGGAGTCATTGATGAAAATTCTAATCCTAATGGCTCTTTAGAAAATATTGCAGGAATATTTAATTCAAATAAAAATATTTTAGGGATGATGCCTCACCCAGAAAGAATGGTTGATGAAATGATTTCTAATAAAGATGGAACAAATTTATTTTCAAGTTTGCTTAATTAAAATGAAAATTACTAATCAAATAGTAGAGAAACATGGTTTAAAACTTGATGAATTTGTGGAAATAAAAAAATTATTAAAAAGAGAGCCTAATTTGTTAGAACTTGGGATTTTTTCAGCAATGTGGAATGAGCATTGCTCATATAAATCTTCAAGAATACATTTAAAAAAATTACCCACAAAAGGAAAACAAGTTATACAAGGACCTGGTGAAAACGCAGGAGTGATTGATATTGGCGATGATGATGCAATAGTTTTTAAAATTGAAAGTCATAATCATCCTTCTTTTATTGAGCCGTATCAAGGAGCTGCTACAGGCGTAGGTGGGATTTTAAGAGATGTTTTCACTATGGGTGCTAGACCAATTGCTTTATTGAATTCAATTCATTTTGGCTCACCGGATCATGAAAAAACTAAAAATTTACTTAATGGTGTTGTATCTGGTATTGGAGGTTACGGAAATTGTATAGGTATACCAACTGTTGCTGGGGAAACTAAATTTAATGAAACTTACAATGAAAATATTTTGGTAAATGCAATGGCTGTTGGTCACGCAAAAAAAAATAAGATTTTTTATTCAAAGGCTAAAGGTTTAAATAAATCTGTTGTTTATGTTGGTTCAAAAACTGGAAGAGACGGTATTCACGGTGCCTCAATGGCTTCAGCTGAATTTGATGAAAATTCTGAGGAAAAAAAACCAACTGTGCAAGTTGGAGATCCTTTCACTGAAAAACTTTTAATGGAAGCTTGTTTGGAATTAATGAAAGATAATTCAATAATTTCGATACAAGATATGGGAGCTGCTGGATTAACATCTTCGAGCGTTGAAATGGCATCTAAAGGAGAGTTAGGAATAGAACTTGATTTAAATAAAGTTCCTTGTAGAGAAGAAAATATGTCACCGTATGAAATGATGTTGTCTGAGAGTCAAGAAAGAATGCTTATTATTCTTGAAGATGGAAAAGAAAAAGATGCAAAAAAAATTTTTGATAAATGGGATTTAGATTTTGTAATAATTGGAAAAACAACTAATACAAAAAATCTTACATTAAAATTTAATGGAAAAATTGAAGGAGAGATACCTATCGAAGCTTTAGCATCTAAAGCGCCTTTATATGATAGAAAATGGGTAAGAAAAAAACCAGAAAAAAAAAGAATTAATTTAAAAGATCTTAAAAAAATCACAATTGAAGATGCTTTAATAAAAATCTTAATAAGCCCTGATCATTCGAATAAAAGTTGGGTTACAAACCAATTTGATCAAAGCGTAATGTGCGATACAGTTCAAAAATCTGGCTCTGATGCAGCTATAATTAGAATTCACAACAAAGATAAAGCAATTGCTGTATCGGTGGACTCATCTGCAAATTATTGTAAATCTCATCCTCTTACGGGCGGAAAACAAATAGTTTGTGAAAACTGGAGAAATTTAATAACCGTAGGAGCAAAACCTATAGCAATAACTAATTGTTTAAATTTTGGTAATCCAGAAAATAAAGAAATAATGGGAGAGTTTGCTGAATGTTTGGAGGGAATGAAAGAGGCTTGTGAATTTTTAAATTTTCCTGTGGTTTCAGGTAACGTATCATTCTACAATGGAACAAATAAAAAAAATATTTACCCAACGCCTGTTATAGGTGGTGTTGGTTTAATAAATAAGCTATCTAAACCTTTAAGTCACAATTTTAAAAAAGACAATAGTAATTTAATTTTGATTGGGAAAACATTTGGACATTTAGAACAAAGTTGTTTTTTAAAAGAGAACTTTTCTATATCTGAAGGAATGCCACCTGAAGCAAATCTTTTAAATGAAAAAAATAATGGCGAGATATTACTAAAATTAATAGATAGAAATTTAATTTTAGCATCTCACGACGTATCGGATGGTGGATTAATTACTGCACTTTCAGAAATGTCTTTGACATCAGATTATGGTGCAAAAATTAATAAACCAAAAAAATTAACTAATTTATTTGAATATTTTTTTGGAGAGGATCAAGCTAGATACATTATAGAAGTTGATAACACCAATTTGTCAAAAGTTGAAAAATTATTAAAAGAAAATGATATATATTATGAAAATATAGGTTTTACACAAAAAGAGTTCCTTGAAATTGAGGGTGAGTTAAAAATTAGCATCAAAGATTTATTTAAAATTAATAATCAATGGTATAATAATTATTGATGCCATTACCAGTTGAAGAAATAAAAAAGTTAATCAAAGAGTCAATTCCTGATGCTATTATTGAAATCAAAGATCTGATGGGTGATAATAATCATTATTCAGCTACTATTAAATCTTCAAAATTTAATAATTTAAGTAAAATTGACCAACACAAACTTGTTTATAAATCATTGAAAGGAAAAATGGGTAATGAACTACATGCTCTATCAATTACTACCGAAGGGAAATAATTATGGAAACTAAAGAAAAAATAGAAAAATTAATTAATGAAAATGATGTTTGTTTGTTTATGAAAGGTACACCCGACTCACCACAATGTGGATTTTCAATGGCAGTATCAAACGTACTTAAACATTTAAATGTAAATTTTAAGGGAATTAATGTCCTTGAAGATGAGAAATTAAGACAAGGAATTAAGGATTTTAGTGATTGGCCTACCATACCGCAACTTTATGTAAAGAAAGAATTTGTAGGTGGATGTGATATTATTAAAGAAATGTTTGAGAAAGGTGAATTAAAAAAACTTCTAGAAGATAAAAAAATTTTATAGTTTATTTTTTTGTTAAAAAACAAATATCTGAGTCAAATAAATTTCCTTTAAAACTCTCTATTTTCTTTATTGAATTAATCAGGTTCAATTGATCATTTTCAGACAACATATTTGAGTTTATGACTTTTCGTAGTTCCAAATTTTTTAATACCTCGTCGATGAAAATGTGATTAATATTTCTGTTGTATAAATGATAGTTAGGATATTTAAAATCTTCGATAATATAAAAACCATCTTTTTTAACGAATTTAAATAATAATTTTATGCCTATTAAAATGTCGCTTAAATTATGAGATCCATCATCTATAATTACGTCAAATTCACTAATACTATGTTTGTTAAATAAAAATTTAAGTGTTTTTTTTAACTTTTTTTCATTGGTAATATCGATGCCAAAAACATGTATTCGTTTTGATTTATATTTGAAATTTGAAATATTGACATCAAAACAAAAAATATTTGAGTCTAAAAAATATTTTGAAAATGCTGCTGCTGATGCCCCTGAATAAGATCCAATTTCTAATATATTAATATTTTTTTTTTTAAATTTTCCCAATTTCTTTTCATAGAAAGATGCATAACCATGCCCTGTGTTTTGGTTTTTTTTAAATATATTGGCTTTATCACTTCCATAATGGTGTAATAAAAAATCTAAAGAGTCTGACTTTGTAATTTCACTATCAATAAGAATTTTATTTCTTAGATTATAGATTAATTTACGTTTAAATAAACTAAAGAAGTTCAATTAACGAGAGTAATATTCAATTACCAAACTAGGTTCCATTATCACAGGAAACGGAACTTCTGCAAACTTTGGAATTCTTACGAGCTTTGCTGTTTTATTTTTGTTGTCTAATTGTATATAATCTGGGACATCTCTTTCTTTGCTTTGTAAAGACCCATCAATCACGGTGAGTTTTTTAGACTTTTCCCTCACTTCGATTGTGTCTGTGCTTCGCACAACATAACTTGCAATGTTTACTCTTTTTTTATTAACTTTTATATGTCCATGATTTATCATTTGCCTTGCTGCGAATACTGTTGGGGCAAATTTAGCTCTATAAATTATTGTATCAAGTCTGCTTTCAAGTAATGCTATTAAATTTTCTGTCGTGTCCCCTCTTTTTGATAGAGCTTTTCTATAGATATTTCTGAACTGTCTTTCATTAATGTTTCCGTAATAAGCCTTTAATTTTTGCTTTGCTTGTAACTGAATTCCATAGTCGGTTGGTTTACCTTTTTTATTTTGACCGTGCTGACCTGGAGGATAAGCTCTTGAATTAAATGGGCTTTTAGGTCTACCCCAAATATTAGCTTTTAACCTTCGGTCAACTTTATGTTTAGATTTAAGTCTTTTTGTCATTATTAATAATTGTGTTTTTATAAGCTTTAATGACCATTTGTCAATTAAGCTTTAATACTATTTTTTACTTAATGTGCTTAAAATACTTGCTAAAATCCTTAATTCTTTATCGCTTGGTTCCATTCTGTAAATTAAATTATTTATATTGATTATCATTGATCGTCTTTTCTCTTTAGGGACAAAAAAATTTTTTTGTTCTAAAAGATTTATTAGGTGAGCAACAATAGAAGAAATTTTTGATTTAGATGATATCTTTAAACTAAAACCTCCCTTTTTTATTTTTTGTAAATTTAAAGATTGAAAAATCTCATAACAAATTAGTGTTAGAGAGTGCGATAAATTAAGTGATTTGAACTTAGGAGAGGTTGGGATTTGCAATATATAATTTGAAAATGATAATTCTTTATTAGATAAACCTGATGCTTCTGGACCAAACATTAAACCTACGTTAAGATTTTTTCGTTTAATAATTTTTTTAAATTCATCAAGAGAAATCTGTTTCTTATTGATGTCCCGGCGTCTTGCACTCAAAGATATTACTACATTAAAATTATTTATTGCATTTTCAATTTTATCAAATACTTTTGCTTTATTTATTATATCATATGCTCCGACTGAAGTTGCTTTAGCTTTATGGTTGGGAAAATTAATTTTTGGATTTACAATGTAAAGTTTTGAGAAACCAAAATTTTTCATTGCTCTGGCACATGCTCCTATGTTTTCACCCAGTTGCGGTTTTACAAGAATGAAACCAAATTTACTGCTCATTTAAATTAGCAGGAGCTTTTTCTTTATAAAGTTTATAGTCCAAGCTATCAATTAATGCTTTAAATGAAGCTTCAATAATATTTGGAGATACACCAACTGTAAACCAACTTACACCTGTT
>MDTA01065416.1_pt1 | contig 10597 bp, 10 predicted proteins | sample 811151 | NCBI WGS metagenome assembly MDTA01 (sample SAMN05326648, study PRJNA326480) | marine metagenome | isolation source: seawater | place: Indian Ocean: South | collected 2010 | reverse complement strand
TGGAGCACCTTGCTCTATGCGCGTTCCCGTGTGGTGCATGCTGCGGCCGGCGCCGGTGTGGATGTAATTGACGTTCCATATCTCGACCTAAACGATATGGATGGAATGAGGAGGGAAGCCGAAGCGGCCCGCGATCTAGGGTTTTCGGGCAAGGGTTCAATCCATCCAAAGCAGATCGGTGTTTTGAACGAGGTTTTTTCACCGAGTGCCGATGAGATCACCTATGCGCAAAAAATTGTCGACGCCTTCGCGAATGCGGAAACGGGTCTTGTTGTCGTCGATGGGAAGCTCATCGAGAAACCAGTATTGCGCTCTATGCATCGTCTTCTCGCGGTGGCCGGGCGGATATCCTAAGAGGAGGACGGACGATGGCGCTGACGGCCAAGTATCTTTTCATCGTAAGTATGGATGTGGAGCCTGAATACGAAGACCTTTTCAACGATGTTTATGATAGGGAGCATGTGCCGAATATTTGTAAAGTGCCCGGCGTAATTACCGCCTATCGTTTGAAACTAGAAGAAGCCGAGCTCAGTGTTGGCAGCCGGGCCGCGAATAAGAGCGCTGAGACACCGCAGAAATATATGACGATCTACGAGCTAGAACGAGCCGATATACCAGGTAGTGATGCCTGGGCGGCGCAAGCCGAAATTGGTCTTTGGTCAACCAAAGTCCGCCCCCATACCCTTAACCGCCGCCATGAGTTGCGGAAAATATTATAGAGGCAGTCGATGAAACTCTGCTCCACAGCAACCAGCCCGTATGGTCGATTAGCGAAAATGGTGCGAATTTTGAAGGGTTTGGAAGAACGTGTTTTGTTCGAAGTTGTTCAGACCCGAGGCGCGGACAACCCGTTCTATGACGTTAATCCTTCAGGACGCGTTCCGTGTTTAATTCTTGATGATGGCACGGTACTCGAAGATTCGACGCTGGTTTGCTGGTTCCTCGACAACATCGACGGCATGCCAACACTACATGCTCCTGAGGGTATGGCGGGGCTGGAACAACGACGCCTCGAATCTATGGCCCGGAGTTTGTTTGATGGGACAAGCCTTTGGGCGCGAGAGTATCTTTACCGGGAGCGTGAACAGAGATCCGACGTGATAATAAACCACGAACGAGATCGTGCCCTCCGAATGGCGGATGCTTTTGAGAAAGAGGTACAGGGCGAGGTTATGACTGGCTCGATAAACATGGCACAGCTTACACTTGTCTGTGTCCTGCACGGTCGGCCAAATGGCAGCCCCATTGGCTTCACATGGCAGGATAACCGACCGAACCTCTGCTCGTGGATTGATCGTATTGGGCAAGTTCCAGCTATTGCAGATACCTTACCACCGCCCCGTTGACACCATAACCTCTAGTGTTTGTTCTTGGCGTTAATCTCGTTATGACGTTTGCGAATTTTTTGGGGCCAGGTGCTTTTGATATAGGATAGTACTGCGATTATTTCCCCGTCAGATAGGATGCCTCTGTAACCAGGCATGTCAGTTTGGTAATCTCCTCCTATGAGCGCTTTCGGGCCAAATTTCGTTAAGTCAAACAACTGCTTGGACGAGTGATGCCACGTATGACCGCTTTTGTCATGCGGCGGTGCTGGCAGTTTGCCGTCCGGTTTTCTGACACGCCAATTTCTCTGACCCCGTAGCCGGAAGCCATGGCAGGCGGCGCATTGGCTTTTGTAAACACTCTTGCCCTTAGCGACGACAGCCTTGTCATCTGGTTTGAGTTCAACCGCGCTCACCTGGGTCATGGCGAACCCTATTAATAGGCCGATGAGAGTTAGCAGTGTTTTCATTCGGGAATTTCCCTTTCTTTACGTAGATTCCCCGCCAGATCTTCTAGGATCGGGCAATTGGGTCGCGCATCGCCGTCGCAGGCGTCGATGAGGTGGATCAGCACTTCTTGCAGTGACTTTAATTCGGCAAGTTTCTCCTCGATCCGTTGCAGATGAGCTGTCGCAATTTTCTTTACATCGGCACTTGCGCGTTTGCGATCCACATAGAGGGTCAGCAGAGCACGGCAGTCCTCGACCGAGAAGCCCAAGCCGCGGGCGCGGTGCAGGAAGCTTAGTTTGTGAAGGTCCGTATCGCCATAGTCTCTGTAGCCATTCCCACGGCGGGCCGGCACCACGAGTTCTATTTCTTCATAATAGTGAATGGTGCGCACGGGAAGGCCGGTTCTAGCTGATGCTTTTCCAATATTCATGACAATCTCCTAAAGACGGGCTCTTTGGAGGCGAAGCGCGTTTGCGATAACTGAGACTGAGCTCAGGCTCATCGCAGCGGCGGCGACTATCGGGCTCAGCAAAAGACCGAAGAAGGGGAAAAAGACACCCGCCGCAATTGGAATGCCGAGCGCATTGTAACCAAAGGCAAAAAAAAGATTTTGGTGAATGTTGCGGATCGTAAGTCGGCTGAGGCGGCGTGCGCGCGCAAGGCCATCGAGACTGCCTTTGACAAGGATAAAATCTGCGCTTTCGATGGCGATATCGGTTCCGGTACCCATGGCAATTCCTACGTCCGCTTCTGCGAGGGCAGGGGCATCATTTATTCCATCGCCCGCCATTGCAACAATTTGGCCCTCGGCACGGAGTTCTCTTATGATATCGCGTTTCGTGCCGGGTAATGCTCCCGCATAGATTTCCATAATTCCCAATTGGCAGGCTACCGCTTCGGCTGTTTGCCTCGCATCGCCGGTCAGCATGACAGTGCGAATACCGTCTTGGGCTAATTGGTCGATGGCGGCACGCGCTTGGGCCTTAATTGGATCAGTGATGGCAATAGCGCCCATGACCCTACTGTTTTTTGCAATGAAGACGACTGTGGCCCCCTTTGCCCGTAAGGCATCGATTTTATTCTCAGTGGAGGAAATATTAATGTCCTCGCGTGCGAGGAATGCGTCACTGCCGAGCAGTGCCACCTCGCCGTTTATGCGTCCCATTATGCCAAGGCCGGTAACGGATGTGAATTCGAAGACTGGTTCTGGATCTACGTCGTGCTTTTCCGCAAACGAAAGTATTGCTTGGGCTAATGGATGTTCACTGCTTTGTTCGAGACTGGCGGCAATCCGCAGCATCTCTGTTTCACTGAAACCAGGCATCGGAAGGATATCCGTAACGGTGGGTTTTCCTTCGGTCAGTGTACCGGTTTTGTCCAGTACGATAGTATCGACTGTTCCGAGCTTTTCGAGTGCTTCCGCATGGCGGATCAAGATGCCGGCGCGCGCACCCTGACCCATACCCACCATGATCGACATTGGTGTTGCGAGGCCGAGCGCGCAGGGGCATGCAATAATCAGGACGGTAACAAAAGCTACGAGGGCATGGATGACGGCCGGTGATGGTCCGAAGATCAACCATACAATGAACGCCAAAAGTGCGATGAAGACTACTCCCGGCACGAAATAGGTTGAGACCCGATCAACAATCCTTTGTATGGGCGCCTGGCTCCGTTGTGCTGCAATAACCATCTCTGTGATTTTCGATAGGACGGTTTCATTTCCAATTTGGTCCACTTGGAAGTTAAAGGCACCTGAACCGTTGAGCGTACCGCCAAGTACACGGTCGCAGATCGTTTTCTCAATGGGGCCAGGCTCTCCGGTAATCATCGATTCGTCAATCCAGCTGGACCCTTCAGTAATTTGACCATCTGTCGGCACGGCCTCGCCAGGCCTGACTTGGAGAATGTCGCCAATTTGGAGTTCTGCCACCGGCACGCTTTCCACTACGCCATCCGGAGGTTTGCGCCGGGCCGTTTTCGGCGAAAGATCGAGAAGCATGCGAAGCGCTTCATTTGTTTTGTTTCGGGCGCCCAGTTCCATCACTTGCCCTAATAAAATAAGAGTGATGATGACTGCTGCGGGTTCGAAATAAAGATCGATTGTACCGTCAGTGCCTTGAAGTGATTTGGGAAACATTCCTGGTGTAAGAAAAGCGATTAGGCTGAAAAGGTATGCGGCTCCGGCACCAATGGCGATTAGCGTGAACATATTTGGCCGCCATGGATGGATCGAGCGCCACCCACGCTGGAAGAATGGCCAACCGGCCCACAGGACAACCGGTGTCGAAAAAACAAATTGAAGCCATCCGCTTATTGAGGCGGAAACAACTTCTTCGAAACCCGGCATATGCTCTCTCATGGCTATGACAAAGATTGGTGCGGTTAGAATGCTAGCCACGGCAAGGCGGCGTTTCATATTATCCAGTTCAGAATACTCTTCGTTAGCCATTAATGGGTTGGCAGGCTCCAGCCCCATGCCGCAGGATGGGCAGTTGTTGGGACTAGCGCTCCATATGTCCGGGCACATTGGGCAGATATAGCCGCTGGATTGTTTTTTCGGGCGGGGGACTGACTGCCTTGGTTTGTTCTCAAGGTAGTGGTCCGGGGCTGCTTCGAACTTCGAGGCGCAGCCTTCACAGCAGAAATAATAGACTGTTCCGTTATGATAGCGCGTCGGGGCAGACGGCTCACAGGTCGGATCAACCTTCATTCCGCACACGGGGTCTTTTGGCCAGTCTGATTTCTGTTGGACGTTCATTCGGGATCAATTTCCTAATACTTAATTATAAAACTTATACGGCCTACAGTAACTGGAGGGTCAAACAGAAGGTGACTTTTTATACTTGAACCTTCGCCGTAACTTTGTTCTAGCTGAACCAAGCAATATCGAATGACCCATATGCCAACACTGAACGAAGCCGACACAAATTTTCAAGAAGGCCGGGTCGATGTCGCCATCCAAATATATCAGGAAGTCTTGTCCCAAGATCCGGCAGCGGTCGGTGCGATCAAGGGATTAGCGCGATGCGCAGAAGTTTTAGGCCTGCCACGTGAAGCAGAGGACGCGTGGCGGCAGGTATACACAATCGATCCGCAGGATCTCGACGGATTAATGCGCAAAGGGCTCAGTTATCAGCGTGCCGGGCAGTATTCAAATGCAATAGAATGTTTTTCCGACGTTATATCGCGGTCGCCAGAACCTCTAGATGCACACCGCGCGCGGCTGCAGTGTTTGTTGTACAGCGATGAGACAAGTGCAGCAGACCGCGAGGCGGCTCAACGTGCGTTAGGAAAACTTTATGAGGCGCGCCGCGCTCCACCACGAGCGTTTTCAAACGATAGGGACCCGAATAGGCGTCTTCGTGTCGGGTATTGCAGTTCCGATTTCCACGCACACCCCGTTGGTATGGCCATGTTACCGCTCTTGCACTTTCACAATCGAAACACCGTTGAAGTGTATTCCTATGCCGACGTACCGCATCGTGACCAAGCGACCGAGCAGTTAAAAGACCTATGTGATTGTTGGCGCGATATTGCAGGGATGAGTGATGATGCCGCGGCGGAATTAATTGCACAGGATGAAATTGATATTCTGGTGGTCTTGGCGGGACATATGGACCGGAACCGGCTTTTCATAGGACGAACCCATCCGGCACCAATCCAAGTGTTGCACCATGGTCAATGCAGCAGCTTTATTTCCGACTACGATTATTTTATTGGCGATAGTATCATCACGCCGCACGGCGGGTCAGAGCAATTTAACGAACGTATACTGCGCCTACCGTGCTGGACGGTCCAAGCCTTTCCGGCTGAAGCAGAAGCGGTCAAGCCGTCACCCTTTTTACGCAACGGATACATGACATTCGGGTCATTTAATAATCCGATTAAACTGAATGAAACGACGCTTTCCCTTTGGACGAACATTTTGCATGGCGTACCAAATTCACGTTTATATTTAAAGTATTACGATTTCTACGGCGTACCGGAAGTCCGCGACCGGGTTTTGGGTTTTTTTGGAGCTGCTGGAATTGGTTTGGAGCGTTTGCTGCTGAGGTCCGATGCCGATGGGAGATCTGGCCATCTGTCCCACTATGGTCAGGTCGATATCGCGTTGGATCCTGTTCCTTTTAACGGGGCGACCACAACTTTCGAAGCACTATTGATGGGGGTACCGGTCGTCTGTCTCCTTGGGCAACAATTGCTCGCCCGTTCTGCCGCCAGTTTGATTACGACAGCGGGTCTGCCGGAATTGGTTGGGCAAGGCCTAGATGATTACGAGAGAATTGCGATATCATTTGCCACAGACCATGATCGCCTTTCAGCAACTCGCTGCGATATGCGGAAGAAGATTAAAGCGTCACCGCTTTTCGATGCGCGTCGGTATGCACGAAATGTAGAGCGCTTCTATCGGGCAATGTGGCATGTTTGGTGCGCTGAGAAACTGCAATAATTGCAATTATACAGTTAAGTATTGAACAATTTTTGCTAAAAGGCCTGCTCTTTATTGTATTCTATTTTCGCCAAGGTGGTGCAATTTCAGCGAGTGCGTTGCCGATCTCCCCGTTGAGAAAGAGCCGAAGGTTTGGCACTCCAGCTGCTGCGCCAGCTTGTATGTCAGTCTCCTTGTCGCCGATCATAAAACTGCGGGATAAATCAACTGGCCATTCCTGCATCGCTTGCAGTAACATGCCGGGTTTCGGTTTACGCCAGTTGGAAAATTCTTCGTATCGGTCACCTCCAAAATCGGGATGATACGGGCAGTAGTAGAATGCGTCGATATGGGCGCCTTGTCGCATCAGCGTTTCGTTGATATAGGCGTGCAAGCTCTCGATGTCGGCTGTGTCATAGAGGTCGCGCGAGACACCCGCCTGATTGGTCACAATGAAGACAAAGTAACCAAGGTCGTTGAGGCGTTTGATCGCTGCATCTATACCCTCCATCCATTGGTAGTTGTCTTTATGCCAAACATAACCAGTGTCATGATTGACAATACCGTCGCGGTCGAGAAACGCGGCTGGCCTTCGTTGCCACTTTGGGAGGACGGATTGTGCGCGTTCGAAGTCTTCCTGGATACCAATATCGATGAAAGGGCCGTCGTAGACCCGGCCTTGGACGGTGCCTCGTTCGACGAGTTTGGGAAGTGTTTCGGTTTCTAGTGAAACCGATCCATCGCCAATAATGTCTAATACGTCGCGGCGGAGGCAATAGACACCTCCATTTATGAGACCGGGGCCACTGCTGGATTTTTCTCCAAACGTGCAGACCCGTCCTTCATTTATAGTCACGCCACCATAACGGCTAGTGTCCTTTACTTCCCTGAGCGCGATTTTAACGGTGCCGTCCCCAAGGAATGGGTCAAGCAGGTTAATGTCAAAGAAGGTATCGCCATTTATGATTAGGAACTGAGGGTCGAGTAGGTGCTTAGCATAACGTAATGCGCCGGCGGTGCCGGCTGCAGGTTGGTCGGCGATAAGCTCGACGTCGACATCGTGCCATGCGGGGGAACGGATCGCCAAATCAAAGGCGGCGAAGTGCGGTCCAACGAGAAGAATAAGGCGTCGAATACCGTGACGTGTGAGCTCATCCTTAAGATACTCGATGAAGGGACGGCCACCAATGTTAAGCAATGGCTTTGGTGTGTCTGCGGTCAGGGCACCGAGGCGTTTACCCATTCCACCAGCCAAGATGACAGCTTGTCTTACCATTCTTTAACGACCGTGATAATCAACTCGAGAAGGCATTTCGGTACCAATTCAAAGTCGATCGGACGCCGTTTTGCAAACTCGTTTGAGGATACCATCCAAGTGCTGCGCTGGCCCGGGCGCAATCCAGAAACAACGATGTCTTGATTGTCGGTTTTGTTCGGTCAAACGTTATCTCAATATCGCGGCCGGAGGCGGCAATAATCTTCATGACAACGTCTTTTACCGAAAAGGCTTCTCCGTATCCGATATTGAACAGCCCAAATGCTTCTTGTTGTCTTTCGATCGACAACTCAACGCAGTTGACAAGGTCGCGGACGTGAAGGAGGTCACGAGCTTCCTCACCTTCACCCCAGACAACAATCTTGCCGTCTGTGGATGTCATGACCTTGGTCACGGTTGCGCCGAACATGTGGGATTGCTCCAAATCGTATTTGTCGTGGGGTCCGTATATATTGGAGTGACGGAGCACCGTGAATTTTGTACGCCCGAGACCGGCAAAGAACTCCGCCATTTTTTCTAGATAAATTTTTGTCCAACCAACGCCGAAATATTGTGGTGATATTTCACCTGTGAAGTCATCCTCGCTAAGTGGCTGGTCACTGCTTGGATACATGACAGTGCAGCTGAAGAATATGAGGTGCTTTACATTCAGGTCGTAGGCCATTCGAAAGATATGCGAATTCATGACGGCATTATCGGATGTGTGGATGTAGGGTCTATGGACGATATCGGCAGCACCGGATGTAGTGGCGGCTGCCTGAATGACGATATCGATGTTTTGAAGCACCTTGGTCACATCATCCTTGTCGGTCAGGTCTGCTTTCAGCCACTCGACATTTGGGCAATCGAAGCGGTGCTTCTCATGCTCGACTGCGATAACCTCCATGCCCTGTATCTGAGAGAACCTTTCCACGATATTCCGTCCGATGAAGCCGGTTGCGCCGCATACGAGGACCCTTTGTTGCTTTGTCATGCAATTTCTTTCGTAAAGGCTGCTATTGTCTGAGCGCTGGTCATAGAAAAATCTGGAAAGATTGCCTTAGCCTTACTGTTATCCACATCGCCCACTTCGTATTTGTAGTGGCCATATTCTGGTTTGGCTCCAACGATTGCAGCGATCTCATCAAGCCGCAGATTTCCGGTTGATGCGATATTAAATATCCCGGTATGGCCATTGCGGATGGCAACTTTAATAAATTCACTGATCTGGCGATGCCGAACATAATTGAATATTGATTTGGGGCTGAGTGTGAGGCGGCAGTTTGGGTCGTGCATCATTTTAATAAGACTGTTTGGCCGAGCGGTCTTGCCGAGCAATGCGGTTGGCCGTAAAACGAGGGTGGGTTTATCGGTATTCCCAAGCGCTATTTCGCAAGCAAGTTTTACTGCGCGATAGGATCCGTCCTCTGGAATAGCACTGAGTTCGTCATTTTCGCATCTTTTGTCTTCTGTATTCGGATAAACATCGACCGAAGAAATCTGCACGAATAAACGATGAGGTATCCGCATAACGTCGCGCAACAAGGCGACATTTTTAGTTATTAGGTCAGAGTTGTCCCCTGTTAATTCTATTGCGCAATGAACGATTGCATCATAGGCCGGTCGGGCCCAGAGGTCAGCTGGATTATCGTTCCTTGTTAACGAATCAGTGCCTAGCCAATTTAGAAGGCTGGCGCCCAGGCCGCTTTGGGTACCTGAAACAAGTATCCGATTAGCCATTGGGCATTAGGCGCCTTTCGGTGAATGCGTTATAGCGTTCGCCAGCCGTCTCTTTATATTTCCGATACCAATCCATGGTTTCCGAGATTCCTTTGCTAAGGGTGATTGATGGTGCAAACCCGCAGTTGGCTGCACGGCGCACATCCATCAGGCGCACGGCGTCGCCTGAGGGTTTAGATTTGTCCCAAATAATTGGTGTTTGCTTTGGCAGGTTTGCGACCACTGTTTCCGCAATCTCCTTGATTGAAAAACCTTTGCCACTGCCAAGGTTAACCGGCTCGTTGACACCCTTTTCAACCATAATCATCATCCCGATTGCGACGTCGCGTGCATGTATAAAATCACGTACGGCGGAACCGTCCCCCCAGACTGTAAGCGGTGTCTCGCCACTCAATCCCCGATGGATGAGGGAGGGAATAACCATTGCATTTCCTGGGTTAAAGTTATCGTAAGGGCCATAGACATTTGCTGGACGGACGATGGAAATTTTGTTCCAGCCGTATTCGATGGCATATGCTTCAGCTTGCAATTCCCCCATACGTTTAGCCCAGCCTGCAAATCGATCGTTTGGTGACGGAAAGGTCTTCCAAACATCATCTTCCCGAAAATTGTCCGATGGGGCGTATACGCCAACCGAACTTGTAAATAGATATCGTTCGACGCCTTCCTGTCTGGCAGCCTCCATCATATTGAAGGAGAATGTTATCGTTGGAACCATAAAGCTTGCAGGCCGTTCGCGGGCCATTTGCGGTGAGCCTTTCACGCCGGCGAGATGAAATACGATGTCCATATCCTTGACCACTTCGGCGCAATTGGAAGCCTCGCGAAGATCTGCATTTACAAAATCAATGCCCTGCGGTATCTCGCTCGGGGAGTCCAGTGAGACAATTCGAACGCTCGCACCGCTATCGCAAAGTAATGCGGTCAACGGACGGCCTATGAGGCCGGTACCACCGGTCACAAGGACATTTTTTCCCTTATAAAAATTCATTCCTGGTTGCTCGAAACTATCGAATTAAAAATTTGTTACCTTCTTGCGCTACGCGTTTCCGCCAGTAGTCAAGCAAGTCACGCATCGTTTGCTCGAAAGAAATTTCTGGCGACCAGCCGGTGTGCTTGGTGAATTTGCGGATATCAGGTATTTGCAGGTCGGCATCGATTGGCCGCAGGCGCGCAGGGTCAACTTGGATACTGATCTCGGATTTTCTGTTGGAAAATGAAAGCAAGGTCTCAAGAATTTCACCGACAGTGCAGCTGTGGGTGCCACCAATATTATAATAAGCGCCCCCAATTGGGTCGACAGTAACAAGCAGAAAATATGCTCGGACAGCATCTCTGACGTCGGCGATAGTCCGTAATGATTCTAAGTTTCCGACTTTGATTACCGGGGGAACT
>MDTA01025596.1_pt1 | contig 10597 bp, 7 predicted proteins | sample 811151 | NCBI WGS metagenome assembly MDTA01 (sample SAMN05326648, study PRJNA326480) | marine metagenome | isolation source: seawater | place: Indian Ocean: South | collected 2010 | reverse complement strand
ATATGGACCCTGATATTTCTGCCAATTCTTACTTATTGACAGACATAGTAGAAGATGATGGCATTACAAGACCATGTTTGTATAGAGGGCCTTGTATTGCAGTTCCAACAACTCACCAACCAAAACCAAAACCATATGAAAATTCTGATGACGCTAGAGGAATTGAGCCTTCAACAGGTTTTGATGTGATTCATCACTCTGCTGCATTTGAATTAGGCCGTCTTTTAGCAATGAGTGATCCTCAGTTTATCTCATCAATGTCAAGATGGCGTAGACTTTGGAATAAAAAAGAGTCAATGAAATTTTATCGAGAATCTACAATCGCATCTTCCGCACTAACCAAAGAATTTTCTGATAAACAATTAGCAAATGAATCAGTAAAAACCTTATTACAGGCCAGCGTAATTACCCAAGCGTCTGAAAAGTATAGAGAGTTGGTTGCTGAAAGAGTACAAATGGAAGGTTCAATTCAATTTGAAAATGACATTGTAAACCCAGGTAGTGGCGTAGAAATTGATGATATTAAGATAAATCAAGACATGCGGATCGTTGATGATACAGTTGTTTCAACCGATTTGCTTAATCAAATAGATTATAGGAGGATGGATAAATGATTTACAAAAATGTAGGATATTCAGATATCACTATTATGAGTGACTTCTTGAAAATGAAATATTTACATTTTGAAGATAGCGAAGAGATGGCTTGGGGTTCAGTTGTATCGTGGTTATCTCGTTTAAGATTATTAGAAGGAGTTCCATTCCCATATATCGTTCCAAGCGAGGGAATGTTACCTAATGAATCGATTAGATTCTTCCATGTTGATAGAAATTGGTTAGATGCTTTGGTTGATGGTGCATTGAGTGTTGGAATAATTGACTCGAGGGGCGCTCTGGCTGCAACAGATGTTGAAAAGCGTGAAGAATTATATCAAAAATTGATGAATCAATTGAATGAAAGAGAAATCACTGCTAACTCATATAGGCGCTCTATCGCTGCTTACAGTAAAGTGAAAGGGACTCATTTTGAAAATATTCGAGGCTCAAAAATGGCTGACAAATTTACTGCAATGGGTCAGATTTTCTCTGGGATTAAGTATGAAATGGGAGGAAGTGTTACTGGATTCTTGTTACGCTCATCGATAGTTAGAGATTATCCAGGGCTCGAAATAAGTGCTTATCATGCACCACAATTTGTTAAAAATGAAAAACATAAGGCTTATCATGAAGACTATCTACTTGACACACTTAAACAAGTTAGACTATCTGAAACAATTATGCTTTGTCTTTTCAATGGAATTCCTAGTCATCTTCGTATTAAAGAGCCGGGCGAAGGAATTCGCTTGGGAGTAGATTACGATTCTGTTAATGACTGGAGATTCCTAGCAGATTATAAGGATATAAATGGAAATCAAATTCAAAACCAAACCATTCCTGTGAGGATTAGAACTGGTACTAATGATACATCAGTTTTGAAAATTTCCGATTTACTAGAAGTAGACGGTTGGACAGGTGGATTGAGTAAAGGTGGTTTAGTTGCAACACAATTAATGCAGTTCCCATACCAACAAGACTTCCAGTATGATTCAGTGATTCAGTTTATTCAAACAGATTCAGAATCAAATAAAAAACGTGCTTCAAGAGTTAACACTAACTCAATAACTATTGATGAATCATTTGTTGAAAATATTGGAAACAAAGTTGAAAGAAAAAATAAACGAGGTGATCAGCAATGAAAAGGCGTAGATCATCTAAGGTAACTAAAAATACCCCTAATGTCAAAAAAATTCAATCTGTAGAAAAGATAGAAAAATTAGACATGGATACCAAAATAGATAATTCCAATAAATCAATGTGGAAAGTTGATGAAGTGAAATTAGATTTAAATGAAAAATCTCCAGTTGAAGAAGAAACCGTCGAATTTAGAGATGCACTAGCGAAATCTATTATTGACCAGACTGACCTAGGGATAAAGGAGAATATCGAATCAATTAAAGCTGAAAATTTGGAAAATATTAGTGCATTAATCCCTAGAGATAGGCACTTACTTGTTCCAATTAATGTACAAGCCCTAGTAGTTCCAATTATGGAATCGGGTACTAAACAAGATAAAAATAAATCCAATCAAGATCTCAGACTAAATAATATTGGTGACCAAAATATCAAGCAACGAAATTTTGAATTTATCCCAGAAAGGGCTGATTTAAAAACCGATTTTAGAGAAAGTAATGCAAATTCTGATAATGAAGAATATTGGGGTATTCCTGAGGCATTTGACTACACCTCATCCAATCCTCAAACTACTGGATTGAAAACTGGGATTCATCTATTTTGGTCACTCCCTAATGCATTATTAGATGGTGAACTAAAACAAACTAGCCAATCTATTCTAGATAATTTCGAATATCAAAATCCTAATGATTTAGTTCCTGAAGAGTTCATTCCGTGTGATGAGGGATTCAGCCACCCAATTACCTACAAAGAAGCTATAGAAAATAGAGTTGAATTTACTACTGAAGATCAACCAGATGGAAACCTAAATGACACATTGAAGTTTAAACAACTACCGGATTTATGGCTAATTGTTAGAATTGAAAATAAGTCAAATTTTAAGGCATGGGTCGTTGATTCGGTAACTTTAGAAGTTTCCACTCTTGCATCTTTTAATCCTACTTCAAGGAATTCAAATATCGATGAGTTAACCGCTATTGGTCCTAATCAAGGTGATTTCTATTGGACTGCAACTTATGATAATTCAAAGCAACGATTTGGATTCCACGATGTCCCTGGACCTGGAGAAGATGGACCATTTGATTACATGGTTTGTGGATGGTATACCAATAAAGAAAATGATCCGGCTTATATGGATGAAAATACAGCAGAACAAACATGGTTTGACTATATCAAAAATGAACTAAAGTGGGGCGTTAAAAGACAGGATGTAGATGACGATCCTAACATATTTTTCAATATTGGTCATCTTTACGGGGGTCTTTCAAAATGAAGATTTTTGGATTTGGTAAGGATAAATCAATTCCTAAAACGGATAAACTAGATACTTCTGGTTTGAAAAATTTAGAATCTGAAAAATCAGCGCCTAAATTTAAAAATTTAGATGATTCCAATAAAAGTAATTATAAATTATTTAATCGACCTGCTATAGATTTAATTGGCGATAAATGGCCTAGGCAAAGTCTGTTCCACGGAACTGCATATGGAGTTGAATGGAAAAATAATAATAAAAAAGTTAATGATTATTCTGAACTAGATGTTGCAGTTGGAATAAATCAAGAAGAAGCATTAGGGGCTTTGATTTCTTCTGAAGTTGCTGAAAATAATACCCTTTCACCTGAGGCACAAACCGAATTAGAAGAATACTTTGTTGGGTTTATCCATGATTTGCTTGGAGAAATGGAAACCCCGGATGGTAAATATAAGTTAGACCAAGAAGTACACAGACAAATGTTCCATACTGTTGATAGTGGTGTTCTTTTCGATTATATCAAGCCAGAAGACCAAAAAAGTTCATCCGAGAAAAAAACTGCTACTAGTATATATCAATCAAAAATGGAAATATCACCTGGCAAGGCTATTATGGATAAATTTGGTCAATCAAAGCATTCTACATTTGATAATTACTACGGTCCAAAAACCGTATCCGTTCCAAAAATAAGTAGTAAAAATCAACCTCGTGAAGTTGAGGAAAAAGAACTACCAGTCGTAGATTTACCAGATGTAAAGGTAACTGCGTATGCTGCACCCCGATACTATGAAACCAAAGACCCCGTATTGTTAATTTCGACCACTACCCGTTCGACTGCACCTATTGAAGAAGGATTCTATGATGATGAAGGTTTAACAAAAGTTCGAACTGCAGAAGCAGTAGTACGTAATGTTGGCACAACAGATCCACTAACAAATCCAATCTCTAAGCATCGACGATGGATTCCAAATGAAGTTGATTTACTACTAAAAGAAACTCTTTATTTCTCCGATTGGGTCAATATTCCCGAACCTGAATATACCGGCCCAACTATACACAATCCTCAAAGCATATTTACAGCCTATATCAAAGGAGAATATTATGGCCATGATAGCGATGATAATGACTGGCCATCTCCAATCGCATTAAATCGTTGGCGTCAAGCATGGCTCCCAATAATGCTCGATGTCAAATTTGAGTATTATAGTGAAGAAAAAAATTGGGAGTTACAAGATATTGATTATCAAAGAACTTCTGGAAATGAGAAGATTAGCGATACAGCAAATGAACCGATTACAATCAATTATAGAATCCCCCTATCTAGAAATTCAAACAAGATTGTTTCGACTCAAATTAGAAGATTCTTAGATGAAGAAGACCAACTTGATGAGGATGGAAAAGGTGTTCTAAGCGACGGTGAAAATGGAGAATATCTAATGTTCCTTGAATTAATGAATGAATTTAGAGAACGAGAGTTGTTAAGTGCATCACTGAGTGGAATTGATGATTATATCAATTCTATCGAATTAGATGGGGCTATTCGCGCAGGATTGTTGAAAATTACTAAGATGAATATTATCGACGCATTTGGTCAAATTACCACTGTGGATGGAGATGGACTTTTCTATTCAAATGACGGAGGAAACCCAAGAATCACTGTTGGTCTCAGTTTACAGAATGAAAATGATGAACATGGTAAACTCGTACTTAGACCTAGGATACCGAAGCCGTCAAGATTAGATTTTAGACTTCTTTCTTATGATGATGATACTCTACCTGCAATCTCATCACCAAGTTCAGTTTCAATGCAGAAAGGTGCTTTTTCACCTGTCTGTGGTTATCTTCTTCCTGACCACATTGAGTGGGCGATGGAAGTATTTGATCCTGAAGGTTTCGCTGAAGGGCAGTTACGAGTTGCCGAAAGAGACTGGTCTTTAGGAGGAATCCAGAAAGGTAAACTTGTCTGGGATTCTAGCCCAGGAGAAAATGCTCCGGTAGGTGAATTACCAAATACAGGAAATATACATATGGATCGAATGCTAAATCAATTGATGGAAATTGGTTTGACAGATGAAATCGAAAAAGATTCCAATATTGAAGGTGGAGAAGGTGCTCTATCAGCTCTGTTAAGAGCAATCGATTCAACTTATTGGCACATGGATCCATTTGCCAAAGGTGGAATTAATCATCCAACTTTCTACATGGGTAGGCCTGTTGCCATGTTAAGGGCAGTAATTAGACTCCAATTAGAAGGTGGAGAAAATAATATGAGTGAGGAACTAAAAAATTATAATTTCCAAGTAAAATTAGGAAGTATAACAAAAGAAATCGATGGATTACTTGGATATTTCGTAAATGATGATTATTCAAAATTCAATGCTGTATATCCTCTAGATGAATATAAAAATCCAATACCTCCGTCGACTGGTTCACTTGACCATGATTACTTAGTGTTTGATCCTACCTTGGATGTTAAGCCCGAGCAAGACATTTATTTGACATTATTAGTTAATCCTCAAGCATCATTCCACATCACATCTGGCATTTTACCACAAAAAGAAATTACATTGATACGAGAGCACTGGGAAGATGCAGTCTCAAGGATCGCACCTACTTTCAAAATTGGCCCTGTACTAGTTGACCCTTCATCAATTCGTATGCCGATTGATGATGCGAAACCCAATTTATCATGGAGATGGGTGCATAGAGAGACTCCGTCAGATTGGGTCGAAACCGAAATCAAACGCTCAGACTCTTTGGCTGGATTACCAAATGACAAAATGAAAGCCTACGAAGGATGGATTAAATTAGATATTATTGAAGATTAAGGAAGTGAAAAAATGAATAAAATAAAAATTACATTTATGATTATGTTAATACTATTCTCATCTGCATTAACAATCGATTCGAGTTCTTTAGATGATGAAGAAAAAATAAATTATTCTTCAACAGGAAAAAATATGATTCTTGATTCTCAAGCATTTATTGATGTGATTCAACAGAATGGGAATATGGGTAATTATGATTCTTTTGAGATTAAGTCCACCGTCGCTGACTCTGTGGGTTCAACATATATCGTTGGTAATCTAAAGACCGATAAATTATCTTTTGGAACATTACCGGAAGTTAATTTGAATGATGATATTGGGCGATTAACCTTAGATAAGTCTCCACTTGTAGCAAAAATAAATCCAAATGGTGCTTGGGACTGGGTATTCTATCCTGTACCGAGTGATGGAACCGCATGTGGTGGAAGTTCTGCAGAAATTTCGGCAAATGAAAGTCATGGGTCATTCAATTCAATCGCACTTTCTAAAGATGAAAGAAATGTCGGGATAGTTGGACACTTTACCGGATGTTATGTTTTTAGTTCAAAATTGAACATATATAACACATTCAAAAATGCACAAAAAGGCATGGTTGTACAACTCAATGCTGAAACAGGTTCACTTTCATGGGTAAGTGAAATAAATTTTGAAGATACTGACCCAAATGGTGAAATTATTCTAAATGACGTCGCTTACTCTGACGATGAAAGTAATCCTGAACGAATATTTGCCGGTGGGATATTGAGTGGATTAACAGTTGGTTCTGCTGCCTCAGGTTTAACTCCTGTAACTGGAGATTATACTGGTGATGCTTATTTTTTGGCTATCGATTCAAGTAATGGGAATGTCGTTTTCCATAGAGATAGTTGCTCTAAAAATGATGTCCCAGGTGCACAAAATGGTTGTAATAATGATGGAAAGGAATTTATTTCAACTATTGATGTATATCAAGGAAAAATTGTCCTTGGTATTGGTACTTTGACTCCTTCGAATAATATTACTTTATTCGGTTCAACGCAAAATATTACCACTAATTCAATGACATTCACTGCAACTGGATGGATTTTAGATGAAAGTACACTTTTAGATTATTCTGAAATTTCACAGCCACTTAACTTTAATCTAGATAAAATGCTTGAACATAGAATTATAGAAAGCATAGTTGTAGACGAGCAGTTAAGATTTTTAGTCAATCAGTGGGGCAATGGTGACACTGGATTTATTATTCACAACATGGATAAACAGACTAATCAAATCTACAAGACTAATACAATGGGTAGTTCTAACAATATGATTCCAAATGGATTTATTCATGGTGATGGGATAGGTACCTACGTTGCCTTAAAATGGACAGGCCCACAGTTTTCCTCGGACATTTATGATGAAAGTTCACAATTATTAGGAAGTTCGAATATTGTTGATGGATTCAATATTTTAGACATTAATAATCACGGGAATTTATTGTCAATCAATCTTCCATATGCTGATAATTTATCTTTAAATATAGCAAATAGTGGAACTTATACCTCGATTATTGGGATTAATCCAAATTACAATGGATGGATGATTGACGAATATGTACATGATGCAGACATGGACGGAATTCCTGATAATTTTGATTCAAACTCAGCAGTACCAAATGACCAAGACTCTGATGGTGATTCAATAATCAATAATTTAGATAATTGCCCTTCTACTTGGAATTATGATCAACTTGACTTTGATAATGATCAGATTGGAGATGTATGCGATAGCGACTTAGATGGCGATAATATAACAAATAATCTACCTGTTAATCACCAAGGGGCTGATAATTGCCCTTACCAAGATTCCTCAAGTAATGATGCCGATGGCGATGGATGTCTCGATATCCCTGATTCTGACGAGGATGGTGTACTAGATAATTTTGATATTTGCCCTGGCGATGATAATATTGATACAGATAATGACGGAATTCCAAATTACTGTGATTCTTATCCATTTGATTGGGACAATGATGGGACTAATGATACAGTTGATGTTTGTCAAGGCCACTATGATTCTAATGATACTGATGGTGATGGAATACCATATGGTTGTGATGAATATCCAAATGATTTTGATAATGATGGTATTAATGACTCACTGGATAACTGTATATCTACATTCAATCCTGACCAGAAAAACTCTGGAGGTGAACCATTAGGTGATGCTTGTGACTATGATCTCGATGGTGATGGGGTAAATAATAGCCTTCCAGTTGATTTAAACAATTTAAGTAACTATGATAATTGCCCCTATGTTTATGCTTCTAAGAGTAATGACTCAAATCAGGATGGCTGTAATGATGAACCAGTTGTAGAACAATGTGATATCTGTGAAAATGATACCAATGTTAAGGAAATTGAAGAAGAGAAAGAGGAAGAAGAAAATAATACAATTATTGATCCTAAAGATATTCCAACAGCAGCAGCAATTGGTGGCGCTGGAGTCTTAGGTGGTGGATTTATTGCATTAGCTGTAAGCAGATTGCGCGGGGTTTTAGGTTACATCGGAATTGATGATGGATTAGAGTTATTGAAGCATCTGCCTAGGAGAAAAAAGAAAGATGGTGGTTCAGATCACTACTTCAAGAAAGGTTTGATTAGACAACAAGAAATGACTATTTCTGCTGATAAAAACTTGGACGACTACATAGAGGATAATGATTGATTGGAGAGATTAAAGTGACAGATGAATATATTTTAGATGATGTAATAGAAACCTTTTCTGACGAAGATACCCTTCTGTCGGATATCCAGAATAATCCGGTAAAGTGGCTTTTGTCACTTGCAATAATAGTCCCTGGAATGGCTTATACAATGTCTGGTGAAAACTCTTATTCCACAGCATTAACGTCATGGGGAATTAGTGAATCATATGATTGGATTTTAGCCATTTTCGTTACAGGACAATTATTTATTGCTCCACTTTCCTGCTATTTCTTAGCAAGAACCGGTAATGTGGCTCCAGGTTTATTCATAGCCATGGGTGGCTCTGCAATCTTAGTCGCAAACCCTCTAGAAATCGCAGAATTTTCTGAAGCAATTGGATGGCCTTTTGCAATATTTTGCACTGCCCTTTCGGTACCAATGCTCTTGGTTTTGAAAAGTAAAAAGAAACTTCTTGACCCAGGTAAAGAAAGAATCACATGGTGCACATTGCTTTCTACAGCAATTTTAGTTTATACTGCAGCAGCAATTGTTCCTTCCAGCGGAGTTGCTCTTGCAGACTTTTCCTGCGAAGATGATGCAGGAAGTTTATTGAGTGAGGTTGATGTATTATCCGGTGTTTCTGATGCTTGTTCAGCACTAACTTACCGCTATGGGCCTATAGTTGGAATGGTTTTTGCAATAGGTTGGGCATGGCCTAGAGGAAAGAAAATAATTGAAGATTTAAGTGACGACTTCCTTGATGGACTTAAAGATTAATTTGAAAATTAATTAGAGAAGTTTATTAATCATACTTTTGAGTCATGTCCATGGTTAAAGAAGAGGTAATCGGTAAAATTGTATATTCAGCATTGTTTATACTAGGTGTAATCTTGTTAGTTGCATCATTTACTACATTGTACTTTTATGATGCAGAGGCTAATAGTGTCAAAAGATTAGCAAATAATACCATAGAAGTTGAAGAAGGAAATAAAGGATATCGCGTTTACTCTAAACAGAGTTGTGAAGATTTAGACATCAACATATATTATGAATCATTTATTAATATGGGCAATTTAATTTGGGATGATTCTTGCTCGGGTGGATTAGACGAATTTAGATCTGCAAAATCTGGAGAATGGAACTATATTGGAACCATTTCATTTGAGCGATTTTCCACACATACTAGTGAAGTAAAAGTTGATTTCAATATTAGTGCATCACATGAAGTAATGGTCACTGACCGTGAACCAATTGAAAATGGTATTAATATGCGTACATTAGCATTTATTTGCATTGGTGGCGGTGGTATATTCTTAACGGTAACTAAATCTCAACAAAAAATGAAAAATGCTTCAATGAATAATGAATTATTTATTAATCATTTATTTGCTTCCAATAAAGAAAATGCAACAAGATACCTTGCGGCGTTAAAAAATCATGTTGTAAGTATGAAGATATCTCATACTGAATTATTTTCTTCATTTGACATAAACAAGGATGGTCAAATAGATCACTATGAATTATTAAATGGATTCAACTCTTTAGGCATTGAGGGATTATCACCAATGGACGTTAATGAGTTAGTCCAACTAATGGACATCAATGGTGACGGAAAAATAAACTTATATGAACTTGGGATGGAATTGGACAAAGACCGTACTGAAGTAAATTAACTTAACAATAATTTTCCTAAGTCAAAAGTATTAACCTACCTTCTGTCTTATTGATTTAATGGCAGGATGGATTTCAGCCTTGATTGCTTCACTATTTGGTGCAGGAGAAGAAGTTGAAAAAATTCTTGAACAAGAATAACTTCTCCTTAACTGAGTAGTTAAATTAAATCTAACTTCACAGGATTGACAGTTATAGTTTCATCCGATTTATTTGCGTTTCTGTATGAAACACTGAGTAGATAACACAGCGTAATACATACCAGTGGGGCAAATAGTAAAGGTAAAAACACGGTCAAAGATTCAATTACAAATAGGGCAGTGAGACTGATCAGTCCAATTATGAAACTGAATAAGTTTGCAACCGGAAAAGCAGCATTCTGGTCATTTCTAATAGACAACATGGTCTAGCATCACAATTAGAGGTTTATATCATTGTGTTTTT
>MDTA01205160.1_pt1 | contig 10598 bp, 5 predicted proteins | sample 811151 | NCBI WGS metagenome assembly MDTA01 (sample SAMN05326648, study PRJNA326480) | marine metagenome | isolation source: seawater | place: Indian Ocean: South | collected 2010 | reverse complement strand
TGAGAACATTCTGCGATGCCGTACGCGGCGGCACCTGGAGAGGCTTCTCGGGCAAGCAGATCACGGATGTGGTCAACATCGGCATCGGTGGTTCCGATCTGGGGCCTGTGATGGTGACCGAAGCGCTGAAACCCTATGTGAGCAGTGAACTGCAACCGCACTTCGTCTCGAACGTCGACAGCACGCACATCGCCGAGACGCTCAAATCGCTTGATCCCGAGACAACCCTGTTCCTGATCGCCTCCAAGACCTTCACTACACAGGAAACGCTGACGAACGCCCATGCAGCTCGAGACTGGTTCCTGGCTGTCGCCGGAGACGAGGCCCATGTCGCCAAGCACTTCGTGGCACTGTCGACGAATCAGGCTGAAGTCGAGAAGTTTGGAATCGATCCGGTCAACATGTTCCGCTTCTGGGACTGGGTCGGTGGACGATATTCCTTCTGGTCGGCGATCGGACTCTCCATCGCGGTCAGTATCGGATTCGATCGATTCGAGGAGCTTCTCCAGGGTGCACATGAAATGGACGAGCATTTCAGAACAGCCCCGATCGAGGAGAACATACCGATCACGATGGGTCTTCTGGGAGTCTGGTACAACGACTTCTACGGATGCCAGACCCAGGCGATACTCCCCTACGACCAGTACATGCATCGTTTCCCGGCCTATTTCCAGCAGGGAGACATGGAAAGCAATGGCAAGCACGTCGATCGCCAGGGCAACCACATCCACTGTCAGACGGGCCCGATCATCTGGGGAGAACCCGGAACCAACGGTCAGCATGCCTTCTACCAGCTCATCCACCAGGGAACGAAGATCATCCCCTGCGATTTCATCGCTCCGATTCATACTCACAATCCGATCGGTGATCAGCATCGAATACTGCTCTCGAACTTCTTCGCTCAGCCGGAGGCGCTCATGAAGGGCAAGACTCGGGAGGAGATCATCGACGAACTCACGAGCAGCGGAATGGATGAATCCGAGGCCAGGAGACTGGCTCCCTACAAGGTGATGGAAGGCAACCGCCCTTCCACCAGCATTCTGTTCAAGACCCTCGACCCCAAAACACTCGGATCCCTCGTCGCGCTCTATGAACACAAGATCTTCACGATGGGCGCCGTCTGGAACATCAACTCCTTCGATCAATGGGGTGTCGAACTCGGTAAGGTGCTCGCCAAGGCCATCCTTCCTGAACTCGAGGGCGATGAGGCGATTGGATCCCACGACAGTTCCACGAATGGACTCATCAACTACTACAAGACCAATCAGGCCTGATCACGAATGGACACCCACGCATGATTTCCAGACATGGACCCGACTGTTCCTCGGAATGGCTGCTGACCAACGGCGTCGGAGGCTTCGCGATGGGGACTCCTTCGGGCGCCAACACGCGTCGGTATCACGGACTGCTCGTGGCCGCCGTCAATCCTCCGGTCGATCGGATGGTCTGTCTGAACAGCACAATCGATCAGTTCCACCCGACTGCGGAGGAGCATCGCTTTTTCCCATTGAGCACCCAGCTCTTCGGCGGCTCCGAAGTGGCGCATCCCGATGGATGGCGGTATCAGGTCGATTTCGAATGCGACACGAGTTCGGCGACCTGGACGTGGGTCGTAGATGTTGGAATCACCATCCGCAAGAAGCTCGCCTTGGAGCAGGGATGCAATGCATGCCTGCTGGAGTGGTCCGTGGATGGTCTCGTTCAGGACGCCATGCTGAGCATTCGACACATGGTCACCCTGCGTGACTTCCATCAACTTCTCGCTTCGACCTCGTCCGATCTTCGGGCTTCGGCCGAGGGGACACGCTGCTGCGTCCAACGCGATGGCCGGGCGGTCATCATGGAAGCCACTTCCGGTGACTGGGAATCGAATCAGAGCTGGTGGGACAACTTCGACTATCCCAGGGAAACCGAGCGAGGACAGGATCACATCGAACATGCGTTGTGTGCAGGCGTCCTGCGAGTTCCAGTCTCACCGGACTCCTCAACCATCAGACTCAGGACATCGCTGCAGGATTCGTTGACGCCCTCAGCTCCGGAGATCGCAGTCGATTCAGGCGGCGACGTCGTCTCCGATCGGCTCGCCGAGGCCTGTCGCCAGTTCATCGTGAGGCGAAGCCGTGGTCATGACGGACCCACATCCGTCATAGCCGGCTATCCATGGTTCGCCGACTGGGGCCGTGACAGCCTCATCAGTATGCCAGGACTTCTACTGGGTCAAGGTCGCATCGACGAGGCGGTTTCGATGCTCGGGGGATTCGCCTCCAGAATGCGCAACGTAATCATCCCAAATCGATTCGACGACTCGCAGGACAAGGCGTACTACAACACGGCCGACGCCAGTCTCTGGTTCATCAATGCCGTCTATGCCTGTCATCAAGAAGCAGCGGAATCGTCCTCCTCCTCGAATCTGGGACAACTCGTCGAGGCCAGCAGGGAGATCGTCCGAGCCTATCGAAGAGGTACCGATTACGGGATCAGAATCGATTTCGATGGTCTCTTGAAGGCCGGTGTGCCCGGTGAGGCCGTCACCTGGATGGATGCCAGAGTCGACGGCGTCGGTGTCACCGCGCGAATCGGCAAGCCCGTGGAGCTGTCCGCACTCTGGCACAATGCGCTGAGATGTCTGGCTGAAATGGTCGAGGACCCCGCGGAATCGGCAGAGTACAAGGCCGCGGCGGCCCTCACGGCCAAATCGTTCGGTCGATTCTGGAACGAATCCTCGGCCTGCTGCTACGACCTGCTCGTTCCCCACCTGGGCAACTGGCGTGGCGATTCGAGAATCAGACCCAATCAGCTGCTCGCGGTCAGTCTTCCATTCCCATGCCTCACTGGTCATCAGGCAGAGCTCGTCATGGACTGCGTCAGGGAACATCTGCTGACACCCTATGGGCTTCGCACCCTCTCTCCGGATGATCCGGACTACAGAGGGCGATATGAAGGCGACATGACCAGCCGGGACATGGCCTATCACAACGGCACGGTCTGGCCCTGGCTCATGGGCCCCTACTGCGACGGCCTGCGCTCGGTCCGCAAAGACGCCGCTGGAACCGATGCACTCATTCGAGAGCTTCTGACTCCGCTGGTCGAGTCCATGGATGAAGGGTGTGTCGGGCAAATCGCCGAGATCTACGATGGTGATCAACCCCATCGCACTCGAGGGTGCCCTGCCCAGGCGTGGTCGATTGCCGAAGTGGCCAGAAGCTGGCCCGCTGATCTTCCAGAGGAGGCCCCCGGTGCGGAATGCACCGGGGTCACCTCCGAAGAATCGATCCTCAACTGAATCGAGGACCCCAACCGAACAGAGTCTGATCAGAAGAGCAGCTGCATCTGGGCACGGATGAGGATCTGGCCACTGTTGTTGCCGTAATCGCTCTTCCATCCAGTACCCGAACTGACCCAGTCAGCACTTCCGGGATTTCGATTTGGATTGGCGGGATCGTTGTTCGCACCCGGTCCATCGGCCAGGTTGGAGAACGCGTATCCGATATCCGCCGAGATCTTGATGTTCTTGCTGCCGGTGGGCCACCAGTTGGCACCAAGCGTCAAGGTCGAGTTGTGACCGGTCTGACCCGGCAGATCGAGGGAACCACGATAGTCCTCGATGTTGCCAAGCTCGTACCTGGAGAACAGCTCGACGTCCTCCCAGGGCATGATGCCGCCCTGGACGACCCATCCCCATGAATTGATCTTCGTCGTGTCGAACACGACATCGTTGTTGCGGCCAGCTCCCCATACGAAGTACGAGAATGCCGTCCAGCCATTGCCACCAACCGACGCGTCGACGGTGAAACCGATGTTGTTGCGACCATCGACGTTGCCGTACTCGAAGGTGTTGGCGGGATTGTCGAAGTTGTACCACTGCACGGCGGCACCGAGCATGGCACCGAAGTCGGAGTTGCCGAATCCGGAGAGCGACTTGAACTGACTCCAGTCGCCGGCCAGAAGCATCTGGACACGACCCGTCAGACTGTTCTCACCCGTGGACGACGCCTGGCCGTTCAATGCCAGTGGGCCATCGCTGTACATGCCCTGAACCGAAAGCCAATCGTTCTTCCAGCCCATCTCCAGCCCCTGCGTCCAACCGTAGGTGAACGCGTTGTTGATCATGCTGCGTTCGACCGCCAGCTGGGCGCTGCTCGAGACCAGTTCCTCTCGAAGATAGGGGGCCTTGAACTGGCCGGCCTTGATGTAGATGCCATTCTCGAATTTCTTCTGAAGCCATGCATCCTCGGAATAGAAGCTCGCACTGCCGCCGTCACGTGCATTCCGCGTGTTCACGATGGTCATCTTGTATGTCCAGGATGGATCGAAGATATGGCCACTGAACTTCATCTTGAATCGTCGAACCTCGAATCCGTAGGCGTTGGTCTCCTCGGAGGCATCGCCCTTTCGATGATTGAAGGCCCAGCGTGTCTGGAGCTGACCGTTGAACTTGAGCTTGAACTTGTTGTCGGAAGACTTGATGAAGAAGCCGCCGTCGTAGCCCGCCAGCGCACCACCGCCCTGGAGACTCGCCCTTGTGTCCGCATCGGCGAGGACATCCTGGACAAGCTCGCGGATCTCCTCCGAACGCTGTTCCGTCATCCAGTCGGTCCCTTGCTCCGCGCGAAGCACGTCGACCTCGGACCGCAAGGCATCGACCAGCTAACGAAGTTCCTGCACTTCGTCACTTGCTGTTGCAGATCCAGCGGACAGGAGAATGGCTCCCATGCCCAGCAGTGATCCGGTTCTCCAAAAGCCCTTGGCTTGGAATGCCATATCTCACTTACTCCTATAAATAAGGTTCGTAGCTGCACATCTGAGTGAGAGAAGATCACCGAGCTGCGTTTGCTTTGTGTTCAGATTGGATGCCGAAAGAGCTAATTGCCATCCCAATCAGCCGATGAAACACCACTCGCCAGCCCTGATGCGAGGCCTTCATGAAGATGGGATTCCGCAAGTCATAGTGCGCCAACGCATTGCGTCGACATGGGTAAGCGGAGTCGATGCAACGACGGCAAGCGGCCGGATTCATCTCGAGTGAAACGAATCCATCCGTCATCCACTGCCAGATGGATGGCCCAGGGCGTCAGTTTCCGTCGGCCGAGTCGAGATCGCTCAGCAACCCCTCCTGCTCACCATACTGGGCCCGAATATAGTCCCAGGTACGTGATTCAAGAACCTGGAGGATGGCAACACCGAGCGCTTCCTTGTATTTGCTTTCGGTTGGCAGGCCAAAGGAGATTCTCTGTGGATGGATATTGCCTTCGGTGACGATCTCGTCGCCCTTGTCCCACTGGGCGATCTCCCAGAGGATTGTAGACCGATCGGATACGAACGCGTCGATCTTGTCGGAAAGGATCTCGTCGAGACCTTCGTTGACAGACTTGTAGGGAACGACATTCACCTGGTGCTTCTTGAGCCATGAATAGGCATCGGACTGTTCGATAGCACCGACCTTCTTGCTGTGAAGATCGGACAACTCCGACATGTCCTGCCCCATCCGTCCAACGGTCATGCTCGAGGCGATCGTGCCGGTGAAGGCCGCCAGCAGCACGATGGAGATGAAGATCCAGACAAGCGCAACGAATCTGCCGATGGCGGTCCGAGGCGCCTTGTCCCCGTATCCGACCGTACTCATCGTGACCATGGACCACCAGACGCCACTTCCGAATCCATGGACCATCTGGCCTCCGAAATGGTCCTTGTTGGTCTTTCGCTCGGCCCACCACATGATCAGTCCGAAGAAGATGGTGATGATGAGCAGCGAGACGGTGAGCTGGAGAAAGGCCCGATCACCGACGTGCGAGATGACATCGAGCATCGTATGCACAGGCTCGCGCTCGGAAGCGATGGCCAATCCGGAATGCAGATACGACGGCGTGAAGTCCATGACCTGCTCACGCTCCGAGGTACGAGCCAGAGCGGTGACGGCGACGTCGATCTTGCTCGTCCTGATGCTCTCGAGCAGATCCGGAAGATCCATGATCTCATACGACCATTTCCATCCGAGCTTGTTGGCCGCCATCTCCCAGAGTTCGATCGATATACCGTTGAGCTCCTTGGATGATTGGATAACGAACGGAGGCTCAACGAAGACCCCGACCTTCAGCTCTGGAACGGGAGCGCCCCCTTCCTCGGCCTGTGCAGGACAGAGAAGCAGGACGAGAATCGACAGGATCATGAGGCGAATCATTCGAGGTCTCCGGATGGACTACTTCCGCCGTCTGACGGTCATCACACCGTTCATCATCGGCCAATGTCCAGGAAATGTACAGACATATGGATATCTGCCCGGCCTCTCGGGCGCCAGGAAGAGTATCTCGTCGGACTGCTCCGGTTCGACCATGGCAAGAACATGCAGGATCTCCTTGAGATCAGGCACGTAGTTGAGCTTCACGGCATCGGGACCTGTCCCCATGTTGTCCGCAGCGATTCCGACTCGCCGCATTGAACCCGGTCGGCATATCAGAAGGTTGTGGGGCATCGAATCCAGGTTGGTGAGTTTCAGACGAACAGGCTCGCCTGCCGTCACCTCGATCTTCTTCTTGTCGTAGATCATCCGATCCGGGACGGTCTCCAAGTCGATGTTCCGGATTCGCCATCTGGAATCGGAAGCCGTCCAATGATCTTCATCGATCGACTGCATGGCCTCGATGGCGATGAGCCTGAGCAGTGGATCGCTCGTGGAGGACACACACTCTCGCATCAGCTCCATCGTCTGGGCTGATCGTGGAGAAATGCTGCTCATCGCATTCAAGGCCGACTCCACCAGAAGCGGATCCCAGGTTCTGCCGATCTCGTGATGACTCGTGAACTGTGGTGCCGGGAGATCCTCCAACGACCAGATCTCTGCTCTTGATTCGTCGAGGATCTCGATTCGATGTCCGTCGAGTCTTCGATCATGCGGACGTTCGGATCTACCACTGACGCGTATTTCATCGATCGAATGGGTCTGTTCGAGATCTATCTCCCAGAACGGAGCGTCGTCGTCCTCTCGGGTATGGGTGGATGTTCCCCTGGAGAAGATGCCGTCGCGGTCACCGTCGACCGCCAGTGCAGCCTCGCCATTCCAGGCAGTGCTCGATTGACGGCAGGGCTTGCCCAGCGCGATGTTGCGTCCATTTTCCAGAACCTCGACCTCTGCAAGCGTGATCGTCCCAGGTCTCGGCAAGGAAACGCGTACATATCTTCCCATGATCGGATCGACCGCCTCCATCTCATCGGGCAGCTGCCTACTCATGACATTCCAGGCCATCTCGGAAATCGTTTCGACGTCGTCACGTTGTTGCAGGAGCACGATCGAATCCATCAGTTCCGAACATGAACGTCTTGGATCGCGGGTCGCTCGAGCCATTTTCCAGGTCAGTTCGAAATCATTGTCCCCGATGGCGATGCAGGCCCATGCGGCTTTCCTGAGCTCGCTTTGATACTCCGGACCGGTGGCGATCTCCAGAAGTCTTTCCCGCTCCTGCACGATCGATTGCCTGTTCGAGTCCAGAACCATCCCGATGACCTCCTCAAGGGCGTCCTCATCGGGATCCAGTGACGTGGCGGACTGGAGCAGCTGGGCCAATCGACTTCGATTCGTCTGATCAGCCTGCCATTGGACCGCCTTCTCCCGGATATGAGCAGGTAGATTTCGCCTTCGGACCATCTCACGGCAAACGAAATGATCCAGATCGCGTTCGAGTAGATCCACATCGGACATCTGCCGGAGCTGCCAGGCGATCGTGCCTTCTCCCGAAGGCGTGCCCCATGGCTGCAAGGCCTTGAGAGTGCGATTGAAAGTCGTCTCGAAGTTCGAATCCATCGGCTGGCCCGTCGCCAGTCCGACCAGTTCAGCGGAACGTATGTCGGGGAGATGCCCGAGCGCAACGACCGTCTCCAGGCGGACACCCTGATGCGGATCCAGAACGCCCCGCTCCAGGTGCGGCCATGGATTCTCCAGATCATCCATCCACCATCTCAGAACTCGGATACCGGCCATTCGAGCGCGAGGATCGCTCGATTCCAGCACACGGCTCAGAAGCGTTTCATCGACAGTGTTCAGACCCTGATGGACCCACAGAGCCTCCACGAGCTGGTGCTCGGACTCCGGATCACGATCGTCGATCCGATTGATCCATTCCCTCAATGCGGGGATCACCTCTGCGGGATCGCCCTCCTGAAGCGATCGACGGGCGAGTGCCCGTGTTCTGTTTTCATAGGCTGTCAGCTGTTCAAGCAGTTTCGTGATCTCGATGTCCGCAATCTCGGGCACCTGCGAAAGCGGACGTGATGGATAGGTGATTCGCCAGACTCTCCCGTGTCGATGATCACGCCTCGGATCACGCACATTGAACTGCATGTGACCGACGATCGGATTGGCCCAGTCGAGCACGTAAAAGGCACCATCGGGCCCGACCTCCATGCTGACAGGACGGAAACTCGTATCGGTGGACTGGAGCAGTTCCATATCCTGCGGCTGCGTCGTCCACCCGGATCCCGATTCCTCGAGGTCGTACCAGCGGAGTCCGTGGAATCCGATGCACTGACTGGTGACGAATCGTCCCTGAACCTCATCTGGAAAATGTCTCGATCGGATGAACTCGCTGCCCGCCGAAGGTCTCCGACCACCGGGGGTGAACGAGCGGACATTCCGATACGGACCCTGGCCCTTGATGTCGTCCGGATAGGTGTGGGCACCCATGAGGTGGGTCATCTTGTAGTTGTATCCGTTCGAGGCATCGGAGATGACGCTCTGGCCCCAGCGATCCATCACGTGGCCCCAGGGATTCGCGAAGGGGAAGCTGACGACCACGTCGACCTCCTCCGTGTCCGGCTTGTACCGAAGGACACCGCCATGCTGCAGACGCCTGGGCCCCCATGGTGTCTCGATCTGGGTGTGATGAAACGTACCCTCGTTGAGATAGATCGCCCCATCGTGTCCCCATGTCAATGCGGACATCGAATGATGGCTGTCCTCCGAACCGAATCCATGCAGAACGATCGTCCGCTCGTCGGCCACCAGATCCCCGTCGAGATCGCGGAGATGGAGCAGATTGGGTTGCGACACAACGTAGGCGCCATCACGTGAGAGCACGAAGCCGGTTGGAATGTAGAGCCCGTCCGCGAACACCGTGCTTCGATCAGCGACTCCGTCTCCATCCGTATCCTCCAGAACAAGCAGCTTGTCATCCGGCTTCTCGCCGGGGACCAGATGCGGGTACGTCGGGGATACCGCGACCCACAGGCGACCGCGATCGTCGAATGTCATGGCGATGGGATTGGCCAGTTCGGGGAACATCTGCTCCGAGGCGAAGCAGTTGATCGCGTATCCGTCGGGAAGGATGAAGGTCTCGATCGCATCGTCAGGCGACGGCACCGGTCTGTCCTCCGGCCTGGACCCCACATCGGCGAGGCAGAACATCAATGTCGCGAGGACTGTTGATACGAACGTCATCATCGGTACGGCACCTCGATGGACAGGCAGCCAGCCCTGCCCGGCGGCAGCGTCCACAGACGGTCTTCCGCGACATCGATCAACCTGTCGAGCTCGGCGAGCTCGGCGGGAAAGTTCTCCGAACCATATGGCTCGTGACGACGCCCGTACACGTACTCGGTGTTGAGAGGACGCCATCTCTGGAAGAAAAGACGATTCTTCTCCAGGACCGCCTGACGCAGATCCTCATGCATCCGCCCGTCCTCGATCGTGATCTCGGGTTCGAGGGGCATGTCGATGCCCATTGCGGACAGCATCTGGCACGCGACGAACCTGTAGCCCTTCTCAGTCGGATGAATCCCGTTGATCGTCAGAGGCTCGTCGCTGATCTTCATCGCGTCACGGGTCGGATCAAAGAGGTCTATAAACACCACGCCCTTCCTCAAGGCCACCTGTCTCATGATCCGGACATATCTGTCCAGTATGAAATTGTGGTCCTCGCCATCGGGCAGCGGTGGTCCGAGGTCCTCATGGGCGATCGGCGAGACGAGTACGATTCTCGGCGGTGATTCTGCGTTGTAGCTGGTGGCCAGCTGGTCATCCAACCAAGATTCCAGGTTTCTCCTGAAATCCGTCAATCCCTCGTATCCGGCATAGGACTCGTTCATTCCGAAGCAGGCGATCAGCACATCCGTCTTGTGGCGTCTCAGCCATTCCTTCATGCCAATGAACTTGTATGGCCGCGGCTGAATCCCGAGCTCGTCGCCACTCCAGCCGAAGTTGCGGATGCTCAGGTCGTGATCGGGCATGGCCGCATGCAAAGCGGCCTCGAAATGACCGTCGAGCTGCATTCGTTCGGCGAAGGTGTTGCCGACGATTGAAATCCGGTCGCCCGACCTGATGACATCTGCCGCCACTTCCACCTGGAAGGCGATCAGACTGGCAACAGTGAGCAGCAGGCCTTTGGCAAGCATTCATCGAGAATACCACCACTTTGTTGCATTCGCAGCAGTTCACTTGCCAGTGGAGCGCAGTGTTTCGAGATAGGCGACGACATCGCGCACCTGCATGGAATCGAGATGGGGAGCCATCGCAGGCATCGCGGATGCCTCTCCGTATCCCTCCGCGATCTCCAACGCGGGTCTTAGAAGCGAATCCAGCAGACCATTCGCATCCAGTCGACTGGCCACGT
>MDTA01173134.1_pt1 | contig 10601 bp, 6 predicted proteins | sample 811151 | NCBI WGS metagenome assembly MDTA01 (sample SAMN05326648, study PRJNA326480) | marine metagenome | isolation source: seawater | place: Indian Ocean: South | collected 2010 | reverse complement strand
CTTTCCAAGAATTAAGAAAGAAAAGAAAATTTAATCAAGTACTAGAAATTGGAAGTGGTTCTGGAATTCTTACAGTAGCTCTTGAAAGGATATTCAAAGCCAAAATCACCGCTATAGAATATGATTTACAAGCATACCAAACCAGCAAAAATAATTTTATTGTTAATAAAATAGGTAAAAAAATAAATTTATTGCACCAATCATCTATTAGCAATTCTAAGATTATTACAAATTCACCTTATGATCTAATAGTTGCAAACATTCTAGCTGGACCTATAATTAAATTCTCAAATGAGATAAATAATATTTCAAACAAGAATACAATTTTAATTTTATCAGGTTTTTATTATGACCAAAGCCTAAGGATCGTTAATGAGTATAGACAATTTGGGTTTTTTAAAATACAACATTATAAAATTGATAATTGGATAACATTAGTTCTAAAGAAAAAGAATAAGTAAATGAGCAAAGAAAAATTATCTAAATTAAGAAATATAATAAAAAAAAATAAAATTGATGGCTACTTAGTGCCACACAATGATGAATTTTTTAATGAGTCTATTCCCGAAGCAAACAAAAGACTTGAATGGCTGACCTCTTTTGATGGTTCAGCCGGTCTTGCATTAATATTAATGGATAAAGCTTACCTTTTTGTAGACGGTAGATACACAATCCAAGCTAAGAAACAAGTAGACAGCAAGCTATTTAATATAATTCATACACGAGATACAACTATTTATGAATTGCTAAAATCAATTAGAACAAAATCAACCATTGGATTTCACCCAAAAGTACATTCAATAATAAATATACATAATTTTAAAAAAAATCTAACTAATAAATTAATATCTTTTAAAGAAATTAAAAATAATCTAGTTGACATTGTTTGGGATCAAAGGCCTGATTTAAATTTTAATGAAATTACAATTCAAGAATTAAAATTCTCAGGTCAACCTAGTAAAGAAAAAATCAGGGATGTTACTGAAATTATTAAAGTAAATCATGCAGACTCAATAATTATCACTGATTGTGAATTAATTGCTTGGTTATTAAATATTAGAGGTACTGACCTCGATTTTACCCCTATCCCACTAACTATAATGATCATAAACAAAAAAGGAAATTGTATATTCTTCACTAATTCAACAGTAAATTCTAAAATAAAAAAGCACCTTGGAAGTAAAATTAAAATAGAAGGATTGAGTAAAATTGAAAGTTATCTAGAACGACTAGGAAAAAATAAAGAAAAGGTAATTGTTGACGAGAAAACATGCTCATATTGGGTATTTAATAACTTAAAATATCATGGAGCAAAATTAAAAGTTAAAAATAGTTCATGTTCTACACTCAAAGCATGTAAAAATAAAATTGAAGTAAATGGCATGCGAAGAGCTCATGTCCGAGATGGTGTGTCTCTAGTAAAAACCCTATATTGGATAGAAAAAAATATACAACAAAATACTTTAAATGAAATGATAGTTTCTGAAAAACTCTTTGAGTTTAGAGTAAATAACGACAATTTTACAGGATTAAGCTTTCCGACTATTACTGGAACAGGTCCAAATGGCGCAATAGTCCACTACCGCCCTTCAAAGGAAAAAAGTAGAACAATTAAAAAAGGTGACTTACTTTTGATGGACTCAGGTGGACAATACCTTGATGGAACTACTGATGTTACTAGGACTATAGTAATTGGCAGACCAACTAAAGAAAAAAAATATATGTTTACTAAAGTTTTAAAGGGCCATATTGCTCTTGCCTCAGCTATTTTTCCATATGGAACTACAGGCCATCAACTTGATATTTTAGCAAGAAAATTTCTTTGGAAAGAAGGCCTTGATTACGAACATGGCACAGGTCATGGGGTTGGCTCATTTCTTAATGTACATGAAGGCCCACAAAATATTTCTAAAAATAGTAATAGCGCGATACTAGAGGAAGGAATGATCATATCAAATGAACCGGGTTTTTATAAAGAGTGTGAATATGGTATAAGAATAGAGAATTTAATACTAGTTAAAACTAAAAATACCACTAACTCTCATAACAAATTTTTGAGCTTTGAAACATTAACTCTAGCTCCTATAGATCTAAGCCTAATTGAAATAAATTTGCTTGATAAAGATGAAATAGAATGGGTAAATGATTATCATAAAAATGTTTACAATAAACTTTCAAAAAAATTAAACGAAGAAATCAAAGATTGGCTTAAAGGCGCAACAAGAGAAATAAGTAATTAACTTTTAACCAAAGATAGTAGCTCTTTTTCACTTAAAATTTTTGTATTTATTTTTTTAGCTTTGTTTAATTTTGACCCAGGGTTAGAACCTGCGACTAGAAAATCTGTTTTTGAAGTTAAAACACTACTAACCTTTGCCCCAAGCCCTTCTAGAGTTATCTTAGCTTGATTTCTTGTCATATTTTCTAAAGTTCCAGTTATAACAAATATTTGATTTTTTAATTTTGATTCATTGCTATTACGTGAAATATATTTCACATTAAGATGAATCAATAAATCTTTAGTTAATTCAAAATTTTTCTTATTTTTAAAATAGTTTATTATAGAATCACCAATTTTTGGCCCTATTCCCTCAATTGAAATAATTTTATGATATAGTTTGCTTTCCTTATTTTGAGCTGACAAAACTTCCTTTAAAAAAAGGTTTATGTCTTTGTAATGATCAGACAACAGTTTAGAAGTTTGAACACCAACATGTCTTATACCTAAAGCATAAATCAACCTAAACATTTCTACATTTTTGCTTTTATTTATAGATTTAAATAAATTAAAAACTGATTGTTGACCCCACCCTGGTTCATTAGAAATATTTATTTTTTTGGCACTGTTTTTTTTCTCTAATTCAAATATATTTGCAAAATTCATTACAAGGCCTTTTTGCCAAAAAAACTTTATTTGCTTTTCACCAAAACCTTCAATATTTAAACCATCTAATGAAACAAAATGTTTTAACCTTTCCAAGATTTGCGATGAACAAACTATTCCTCCAGTGCACCTTATAGTCTTCTCATGCTCTCCATTGCTTAAAAGTTCACTGATAACTTCCGAACCGCATTCTGGACATATTTTAGGAAAAACAAATTTTTTTGAATTTTTTTTCCTTTTTGAAAAAAGAACTTTAACAACTTGAGGAATAACATCCCCTGCTCTTTGTACAACAACCGAGTCCCCAATTCTAATATCTTTTTTTTGGATTTCATGATAGTTATGCAGTGTAGCGTTTGTTATAAACACACCTCCAACATTTATGGGTTTAAGTCTAGCTACGGGAGTTAACGAACCGGTTCTACCAACTTGAATATCAATACTCTCAATAACTGTTACTCCTTTTTCTGCTGTTAGTTTGTGGGCTACAGCCCACCTTGGACTTCTAGTTCTTAAACCAATTTTTTTTTGCCAATCTATTCTATTTAACTTATATACAACACCATCTATATCAAAATCTAAAGATGCTCTCATTTCAATTATTTCTTTATAATAGTTTAATATCTCTTTTACGTTCCTACAAAGTTTAGAAGGTTGATTAAGCACAAAGCCTAATTGCTCAATTATATTCCTTGCTTCCCACTGAGTTGAATTGAAATAGTTAGAGGAACTTCCCCAAGTATAAGCAAAGAAATGTAAGTTTCTTGTAGCTGTTATACTTGGGTCTAGTTGTCGCAGGCTTCCTGCTGCTGAGTTTCTAGGGTTAGAATAAGTTGATTTTCCAATTTTTTTCTGTTGTTCATTTAAACGAGCAAAGTCGTCATGTTTGATATACACTTCTCCTCTTATTTCTAGTAATTCTGGAAAATCATTTAAATTTAATTTATTAGGGACTCCCTTCACAACTTTAATGTTTTCAGTTATATCCTCACCTTCCAAACCGTTACCTCTAGTTGAAGCAACAATTAATTCCCCATTTTGATACAATATAGATGCAGAAATACCATCTATTTTTGGTTCCGCTACAATTTCAATAATTTCACTATTATTTAAATTAAGCAATTTTTTCACTTGAATTATAAATTCATTCAGCCCCGCCTCATCAAATATATTTGATAATGATAACATAGGCTCAATATGCTTTACTTTCTTAAATTCGTTACTAGCATCGGAACCTACAATTAAAGAAGGACTGTCTTTTTGGATTAAATGAGGAAATCTCTCTTCTATAAGTTTATTTCTATTCCATAGAATATCATATTCAGAATCACTAATTTTAGGGCTATCATTTTTATAATAATGAACGTTGTGTGCAGATATTACTTTTGCTAATCTTTTAAGCTCAAGTTTTGCTTGTTTTTCATTCAACTTTCTATAATCAATAGTTCCAAGTTTATCATTACTGGTAATCATTAATTATTCAATTTAGAAGATTTGCGGCAGCTGCTCTTGCTTCAACAGTTATATTTTTTCCAGAAAACATTCTAGCAATCTCTTCCTGTCTTTCAATTTGTTTTACTTCTTTTACATTAGTGAATGTTAAATTATCAATCAGTTGTTTTTCTATTTTTAAGTGAAACGAACCTTTTGCAGCAACCTGAGGAGAGTGAGTAATTGCAATAATTTGAAATTCTTTTGATAATCTAAATAACCTTTCGCCTACGGCATCGGCTGTAGGACCACCAATACCAGCATCAATCTCGTCAAAAATTATTACTTTTGAAATATCATTTCTCTTTAAAATAACATGAAGCGCCAACATTATCCTACTCATTTCCCCGCCAGACGCTACTTGAGATAAAGGTAAAAATGGAACACCCTTATTTGTAGAAACCTCAAAAACAATCTGATCTTTTCCATTTGAGCTCCATTCAGAATGAGGCTTATCTCTAATATTAATTTTAAAATTTGTATTTTCTAACCTTAAAGGACTAAATTCATTAGCTATATTAAACTCTAATTTCTCTGCTGCTTGTTTTCTTTTGGATGATAACTCTTGTGAAATATTATTATATTTTAACACAGTGTTATCCAATTTTATTTTTGTTTGCTCAAGGCTCACTTCTAATTCGTCTTTATTACTGATTTGCTGACTTAATTTTTTTTCTACACTAAGTAATTCGTCACAGGTACAGTTATGTTTCCTCGCTAAGGCCCTCAAACCAAATAGTCTATCTTCAATCTCTTCAATATTATTTCCCTCTGAAGCAATTGTTTCCATAAGGTTTTTAACTACATACTCAATCTCATTACCTTCTACTGAAAATTTTTCAATTTGAGTTAAAAAATTTTCATCTAATTTACCTTTAAACTCATCAAAGGAACGGGCAAGCGTTCTATCTAATTTATTAATACTAGAATTTATTCCTTCTGGACCAGAAAGCAAATTAAATGCTTCATCTAGAATAGATTGAATTTTATCTATGTTTTTCTTGATTCCTCTCTCTTGTACTAGCTGTGCTTCTTCTCCTTCAAAAGTTTTGAAATCTCTAATTTCTTTAATTGAAATAACTTTAAAGTTTTCATCTAAACTCAATTCAGAAATTCTTTGCTCAAGTTTTTCAATATTTTTTGATAATTCTAATTTTTCTAGAAATATTTTAGATAATTTACTTTTAACTTCATCATTTTTTGCAAATTTATCTAATAATTCCATTTGAGTATTTGATGAATATAAATCATTTTCAGACCTTTGAGATTGAACTTCAGCAATATTATCCCCAACCTTCTTCAAAAAACCTACCGATACAGAAATATCATTACAAAAGGCCTTACTTTTTCCATCAATACTTAATGTTCTTCTTAAATTTAATAATTCACTAACCTCTATATCGTTACTCTTTAAAATTTCCTTTACTTTAATATTACTACTTATATTAAAAGTTGCTGTCACTGAACCTTTCTTAGTGTTTGCTCGTATAAGTGATAGGTCTGCTCTTGATCCCAAAGCCAAACCCAAAGAGTCTAAAAGAATACTTTTCCCTGCCCCTGTCTCTCCTGTTAAAACACATAAACCTCTCTCAAAATCAATGTCCAACTGCTCGACTAAGACAATATTTCTTATAGATAGTGTCTCAAGCATGATTTCTAAAATAATCTACCAAACATTCTTGAAATAAAAGAAGACTCTTTTTTTCTAGAAACAGATTCGCCTTTAATCAATTTGTATGATTGATTATACCAACTACTGTCTGGAAAGTTGTAACCTAAAACAGCTGCAGATTTTTCTGCTTCTTCTTTTAGCCCTAAAGACAAGTATGATTCAACAAGCCTATACAAAGCTTCAGGAACAAAACTAGTTGTCTGGTAATTTTTTACAACACCTGAAAACCTATTTATAGCAGCAAGAAACTGATTTCTATTTTGATAGTACCTACCTATTTCCATTTCACTTCCAGCTAAATTAGTATAGACCAAGTCTACTTTTAACCTTGCATCTGCAGCATAGTCAGTTGACGGAAACCTAGTGATTACTTGATTAAGACTTTCAAGAGCAAGCTGTGTTGTGGCCTGATCTCTTTTAAAATCTGATATTCTCTGATAGTAAGATAAAGCAATTAAGTAATATGCATACGGAACTTCTGGAGATGCCGGGTGAAGCTGAATGTATCTTTCCCCAGCCAAAACAGCATCATTATATTTTCCTGATTTGTAATAAGAAAATATTGACATTAGTTGAGCTCTGGTAGACCAGATCGAATAAGGGTGCTGTCTCTCAACTTTATTAAATTCTAAAACTGCAGAGCCATATTTACCATTAGTCAAAAGAGCCATCGCCCCTTCATAAATCTCCTCTGCTGGAATTTTTTGCTCAGAAACTACTTCTTTGTTTCCAGAACAATTTGATATAATAACTAGAGCTAAAACCAGAAAAATAACACTTAATTTTGAGTTCATTAAAAATTTTCTCATTTCACTAGTTTCAAACATAATTCTTTTATACTTAAGCAAAATGTCTTAGAAGAATAGAATATATAGAAACAAAATATAAACCAAAATATATATAATAATCTATAGATATTTATATTTTATTGAGTCTTCAATATAATTTAATTTGAGAACTATGCTATAGCAGCCAAACCATTAGATTGCCATTTTTGAGGGGTTTCAATACTTTCCTCTTCAAAATTCCAACAACTTCTTTGTTTGAAAATTTCACGAACTAATTGATTATTAAGAGAATGTCCTGATTTTTTTGCAAATATATTTCCAGAAATTCGATGTCCAGAAAGGTAAAGGTCACCTAAAAGGTCAAGAATTTTATGCCTAACAAATTCATCTTTATACCTTAAACCATCTTTATTAAGCACTCTATCGCCGGATACTACTATAGCATTTTCCAGAGAACCACCTTTGGCAAAGCCTGCTTCTCGAAGTTTATTTACGTCAGATTCAAACCCATAAGTTCTAGCATCACAAATATCATCCTTAAAATCATCATTAATTAGACTGTATCTATAAGACTGTTTCTTGATTAATAAATCTTCGTACTCAATCATAAAATTAATAACTAAGTCATCATTCTCGCATGGTTCAATTCTTATGAATGCGTCTTTATTATCTATTTCAATTGTTTTATTTATTTTAATAATCTTCCTTTTTTCAGTCTGAGACTCTATACCTGCATATTCAATCAAAGAAGCAAAAGCATTAGCACTCCCATCCATGATTGGAATTTCCGGCCCATCAACCTCCACTATTAAATTATCTACTCCGCAGCCATGAAACGCAGACATTAAATGTTCAATAGTTGAAATAATTACTTTTCCTTCTTTACCTAAATTTGTGCTTAATTGTGTACTTACTACATTTTGATAGGAACCTTTTATGATCTCTTTGTCATACCCAGGCTTATTATATATAAATAATATTCCTGTATTAGGATCGGCTGGATTAAAACTTACATTAACCACAACTCCTGAATGAAGACCGATTCCTCTACAAGAAATACCTCTTTTGATCGTGTGTTGATTAGATTTACGTAAGACACTATTCGATATATCAAACAAACTAAATACCTCTATTAAATGAAACCACAATATAACAGATTCATGAGAGCTTTGTAATTAGTGTACACAAAGCTCTCAAGTCAATCTTTGTTACATTTTCTTACCAAAAATGACAATTAAAAATGGCTCCAAAATTAACCAAGATTAATTAGCCTGCCTTCGCAGAAATGCAGGGATTTCTAATAGATCTTTACTCGGTTCATCTATTAAATCCCTATCACTATCGTTTTCAACAGCGCTTTTTTCAATAGAGTTACTTTGATCCAAAGAAGTATCCTCAGAAAGTTTATCTTCTAAATCCAAGTTTTCACCTTCTAGTTTTTCCAAAGTAGGCTCTACTCTATCAGCTAACCTATCCTTAGCAATTGATTCATTTTTTCTTAAACTAACTGAAGCCATCTTATCTAATAAAGCAGAGCCCTTCGTACTTTTCTCTAGAGCTTCACTCTTTGAATTTGCTAATGCCGCTTCAACAAATGGATCAGGTCTGTCTAGCTCTTTTTGTACCCCCCCTGGCTTAATTGCAGGTGGAGGAACAAATGCATCAACTTGATTATCTTCAATGGCATCATGACTCTTAATAACTTCTTCAATTTCAGTTTCAGTTTCAGCCCCAGCTTCAATCTTAGTATCAAAATGACTATTAGTCATTTCATTCTCTATTTTAGTTAAGTCTTCTCCTTGATTCATATTAACCTCTTGAGCTAGAGGGGATTGAGAACGAATACCAAAAGATAAACTATTAGAAGCAGAATTATTACTCTCATTTTCTTGAGAGTCAGAGTATAAAGAATGAATGATTGGATTCTGCATACTCTCCTTTTCTATACCAGTAGCAACAACAGAAACCCGTATTCTACCCTCAATATCACTCTCAAAAATTGACCCAAAAATTATATTTGCATTAGGATCAACTTCATCTCGTATCCTATTAGCGGCTTCATCTACTTCATATAAAGTCATATCAGGGCCACCGGTAATATTAATTAATACACCCCTAGCTCCTTTCATAGAAACATCATCTAACAAAGGGTTTGCAATAGCAGCTTCTGCAGCTTCTATAGCTCTATTATCACCAGTTGACTCACCTGTTCCCATCATAGCTTTGCCCATCTCCATCATAATAGATCTCACATCAGCAAAATCTAGATTAATCAAACCTGGCATTACCATTAAATCTGTGACACTTCTTACACCAGAATATAAAACATCATCTGCCATTTTAAATGCGTCTGCAAAAGTTGTCTTCTCGTTAGCTACTCTAAATAAATTTTGATTGGGAATAATTATCAATGTATCAACACATTCCTCTAGGGCCTTAGTACCAGATTCAGCTATTGACATTCGATGAGCCCCTTCAAATTGGAAAGGCTTTGTAATAACTCCAACTGTTAATATTCCAGCCTCTCTGCAAGCTTTAGCTATTACTGGAGAAGCACCACTCCCAGTTCCACCCCCCATGCCAGCTGTAATAAAGACCATGTGAGAACCTGTTAAAGCTTCCATAATTTCTGGTAAAGACTCTTCTGCAGAATTTTTTCCTACTTCTGGATTAGAGCCCGCACCTAAACCTTGAGTAACCCCAACTCCCAATTGTATTTTTCTGTCAGCAAGTGACTGAGATAAAGATTGTGAGTCAGTATTTAATACCATAAATTCGACACCTCCTAAGTCAGCATCTATCATATTATTTACGGCATTGCCACCAGCACCTCCTACACCAATAACTGTAATTTTTGGGTGTAGTTCTGCTGGCTCAGGAACACTTAAATTTATTGTCATTTTTTTCTCCATTTTTAACCAGTTTTAAAAACACCTCTTTCTATGTTTTTCCTCTTTGCTTGGGTCTTCTTAACGTACCCAATTAAAATCTAAAAATTTTGTAATAGCCATTTACCTAATTTTGTTAAATTATTACCTTTATATTTTCTCCAACTTAAATTATTAACTTCTTCTATAACCGGAATTGACTTTCTTGTGGCAAAATATAATAAACCTGCACAAGCAGAAAAAGCAGGGCCATCAGTTGCTTCGGCAAGACCCGGAATATTTATTGGTTTACCAATTCTAACTTGCTTATCTAAAACCCTTGCAGCTAATTCTGTTATCCCATTAAGTTGACTAGAGCCTCCAGTTAGCACAACTCTCCTTCCAGCTATAATACCTACACCTGACATTTCAATTTTCTCTCTTACCATCTCAAGGATCTCTTCAACTCTAGGTCTAATTATACCTAGTAAAATTGTTCGTGGGACTTGATTTAAGTTTGCATTCTCCTCACCAAGCGAGGGAACTTCCAAAATATCTCTATCATCATTGCTGCCAGGAAAAACATTGCCATAAAGAGTTTTAATTCTTTCTGCATGCACAGATGGGGTGCCTAAACCCCTAACTATATCACTAGTTATATGGCCTCCTCCAATGGGAATTGAAGTTGCATAAATCATTTCATTATTACTAAATACCGATATAGAAGTAGTGCCCTCTCCTATATCAATTAAAGTAGCACCAAGCCTAAGTTCATCCTCAACCATTGTAACTAAACCAGCTGTATATGAAGATAGAGCAAATCCCTTCACAGAAACATGACCTCTCTCAGCGCACAATCTCAGATTATTCATAGTTCCAGATAAAGCTGAAAGGATATG
>MDTA01161335.1_pt1 | contig 10601 bp, 5 predicted proteins | sample 811151 | NCBI WGS metagenome assembly MDTA01 (sample SAMN05326648, study PRJNA326480) | marine metagenome | isolation source: seawater | place: Indian Ocean: South | collected 2010 | reverse complement strand
GCCCATTGGCGTAGATTCCCGTGCTGGACGGGCGCAGTCCTGTGATTACGCTGGATCGCGAGGAGTTGCAGCCTGGAGCGGAACAATAGGCATTGGTAAAAACCACCCCGCGTTGAGCCAAACGATCCATATGGGGCGTCTTTACTCCGGGATGGTTTTTCAGAAAGCCCACCCAATTGTTCAGATCATCCACGGCGATGAACAAAACGTTGGGCTGTTCGCTGTGGGTGCACCAATATAGAGGGAAAAAAATGACCAATAGGGGTAGCTTAAGAAATCTTAAGAGGAGCATGAGCGGTCAAAACTTGATGATATTCATTGCGATTGGGAGAAAAAACTCGCTCGGATGAAAAGTAATGGCTTGTAGGAAGATAGAATCAACAGATTGGCAGCTTTCTTATCTATCATGCCTGAATTCGGGCGATTCTTGCCAACCCGTCTGGCTACCCTTGAACAATTGCAAGAGTTCGACCATGGGATGAATCTCGAGCGTGATCTCGCGGGTCTCATTGTCGAAAAGGATAGTGCCGTATCCGACGATACCGTCGGCTTTCGCGTCCAAAGTAAGTTTTTTGCCAAAGCGGTCGTGATAATTGCCAGTACCGTCCCTACCCGGAAGAGCGCCCCCTTGCGGTGGCCTTTGCGGGTCCCAGATGCGGCCCTGGCCGGAGCCGAACGCGGGCAGCGAGTAGGTCCAAGGACCGTCCTCTGATTTCGGAGCGCAGCCGATTGTCGCGAAAAGGAATGTCGCGAATATTAGGGAAGTGAGAATGGCGAAGGGTGAAAGAGCCAGTCGGGTCATAGGGATGAATTATGGTAGGGCTGACTGTCCTCAGTCCGCCGATTGCTGATTAATGGTGGAGTGCGGCTGACTGAGAACAGTCAGCCCTACCTTCATGATAGGAAATAAAGTTGTGAATCGGTAGGGTGAAAGCGGGAATGGGTTTGGCATTGCGGGAATTTCGAAAGATCAAAGTTGGCAGCGATTATTCTGCGAACAACGACTCATTTTGCTCGGAACACGTCACTGGTTACCAGAGCGACGATCAGGTCTTGGAAGCCATTGCCGCTATCCTTGGCTTGAGCGACAATTTGGTCGATTACCTTGCGATCGCCAAAACTGGGAGTACGGCCGGTTGCGTATACCATCAGTTTCTCGGTCAAACACAGTGAGAAGACGTCGATATTTTCTACCAAATAGCGTTTTAAATCACGAACGTCTTCAATGGGCGATCCATCAGGAAGTTGGCCGACTGCGTCAACTGGCAGCCCCTTTAACGTTACGGTTTTGTCCCCTTTTTTCTCATACAAAGGATAGTGTGTGCGCCAACGTCCGACTGGATCGAAATTTTCCAGAGCGAAACCGGGAGGATCAATCTTCCGGTGGCAGCTGGCGCAGCTAGCATCCGCTTGATGGCGTTCTAGCAATTCGCGAATCGTCTTGGCGCCGCTGGTATCGGGTTCGACAGCTGGAACGTTGGGTGGCGGTTCGGACGGAGGGTCGCCCAGGACATTCTCTAGCAACCAAACTCCACGAAGGACAGGTTGGGTATCCACCCCGTTCGCGGTGGCCATCATCACACTGGCCTGTCCTAGGATTCCGCCGTATCTGGAACCTCGTTTGATAGATACTCGCTTCATGGCGTTGTTTCCATCGAATGGATAATCGTACAGCCGAGCATTGAAGCGATTCATGTAGGTGAAATCCGGATCGATGAATGTATCCAAAGTATGATTCTCCCGTAGGATCTCCGCGATGAACATCTCAGTTTCGTCAGTAATAGCGTTGAGGTAGTTGTCGTTCCAATTTATCAAGCGGGGATCGGGCATGATGTCTGGGAGAACCCGCAGATCGAGCCATTGGCCAGCGAAGGAGTCGATAAAGTTTTTCACGCGCTTGCTGGCCATGAGGCGTCGTGTCTCCGTGGCGAGCGTTTCAGGATCCGACAGGGACCCGGCTGATGCCAGCTTCAGTAGCTTCTTGTCCGGTGGCGAGCTCGTCAGAAAATAGCTCAAACGGCTAGCGAGATCGTAGTCATCCAGCTCTCCCGCGTCCAGGCCGCGATAAATGAACTTTGGCGAACACAGGGCTGCCCGTATTGCCAAGTGGATGCCATCCTCAAAACGATTTCCTTCGGCAGTATGTTTGAGAGCCACCTTAACGTAGTTGGAAACCTGCTCACTGGTGGTTGGGCGCCTGAAAGCCTTTTCCAGAAAGGGCTGCAGAATTGCTGTCGCGTACGCTTCGTCATTGCGACCTTGCCGATGTCCCATGAAACGAGCGGTTCGGAGGCGCTGCTCCCGCATTTCATTGTCTTCGACCAACCGAACCGGGCCTATGATCTCGGCGTTCCCGATATCCAACGCCGGTCCATGGCGGATCATGTCTTGGCGGGCGATGCGAGCGAACTGATTGTGAACAGCGGGCGCGGCTAAGTCGGGTGTTTTCTGCGAGTTTGATTCGTTCGTATCCAGAGATTTGCTATTCGCCAGGTCAATAACCGCCTCGTAATATTGCGACGGCGTCAGTTCTCGAGCTCGCCCCAATTTTCTATAGGCAGCCAGGATGCGTCTATCTTCCACTAGCCTGCTGAAAGCGTCCGGCGAATAAAAGCGGTTGCCTGGTTCTGAATAGAGTGGGCTGTTGCCCCAACGAAAGGCGATCGTCTCGCCTTTTTCCAATACCACATCCGTTTCGTAGACTTGGGCTTGCTCGAGCTTTGGCAACAAGCTGAATTCAGCCAGCTTGCGCATCGAATCGACTAGTTCATAGGGATCGGCAGAGTTCCTGCGAGCATGGAGCTCGATGAGAAACGGGTTATCGCCTATATCGTAAATCGCATTTGAGTTCTGAAAGGTTGTGGCATCGAATCGAATACGGTAAACACCGCTTACTTTGGCCTCGAACCGTGATGGCCAGACCGCGCTTCCGGCGACCGTGTTTCGGGATGAGATCAGTCGGTAGAGTCGCTCTCGGGTTAAGGTCCCGGAAGCATCTAATGAAGTGAAATCCGAAGGAGTTAGGTCGATCGACTTTTTCTCTGCCGGCAAGGGCCCCGTTACCGATAGCTCGTGGATGTCTAGGCCGGGACCTGCAAAGAAGCGATAACAGCACATGGTCTCGAAAAGGTTCACTCCAGTGCGAGCCATTTTAAGGGCGAATTCCTTAGTCTCCTCGGATTCCGGATCGAATTTCTCTGTAGAGAAACCAGGCTGATTCTTGATTTTCTGGATACGGTCCCACCAGGACCACCCGCGATCGGATCGTTGGTAGCCAGCGGTTTTCCAAGCGGCTCCCAGCTTGGGATCAGCTCTGAAAATTTCTAGCAGGTGCTCGGCGAGCCGTTCCGTACTCTGGTCCGCGCTGAGCGAGGCATTGTCGTAGTGAACGACAATCGTTTCCCCTTTTTGCAGGTCGACCTCAGCGCGATAGGTGTCAGCCGTTTCTCCTGAGACGCGAATCTCGGCTAGCTCATGAAGCGTAGAAGTTCGGGTGAAGCTGTTTCCGTTGGCTGTGAACGCTAATAGTTTGACGATGGGAAAATGCCCTTCCTCGGGTCGGTATGAGGATAGTTCCATCGTCACAGCGTAGCGACCCGTCGATTTCGCCTCGAAGCGATTGGGCCAAACCGAACCTCGAGCCAATGGGTCGGAGGAGCTGTTCATTCGCAGGACTCCGTCGATTGGGTGTCCGGTCGTGAAATTGAGGGTGAAGTCGTTGGGGCCGATGATCGTGGTTTCGCTAGGAACGACTTTTTCTTCCTTCAGCGGCGGGATGAGAAGGTCTGCCGCAGTGGTCGCAATCTCGAAGTACTGGGCCATGAGTGGAGGAGAAAGCACGAGCCCTTCGCCGACATTGTCGAATCCATGGTATTCCAGATCGGATGGAAAGCTCTCTGGAGCGCTGAAGGGTATCCCTAGAATGTCGCGAACCGTATTCTCGTACTCCTCGCGGTTGAGCCGCCTCAAGACGGTCCCTCCTGGCGGATCGCGCTGGCTCAGTGTGGTATCCAGCCAGCTGAGCATCGCCTGACGTTCGACCGCTGTTGGCTGCTTCTCCTCCTTCGGGGGCATTTCCCCTTTCTCGAGCATTTCGTGGACCTTGCTCCAAGTTGTCTTCGCTTGGTGATCGCTCCAGTCGATCTCCATGAAGTCCAGGCTGAGATCACCCTTGCGTTCGATCTCGTCATGGCAATTGAGGCAATAGTCGACCAGGAAGCCATCGGCTGCTTCCGGAATAGGTTCGCTAAAGGTCTCGACTTCCGGGTTTGCCAGCGTCGAATGGGGTATAGCAGCAATGCTCGTAATCGCTGCGGTAAGACAAGCGATTTGGCGAACCATTAAAGCAGATAGTCGTTCATGTTCCGCTTCGCGTTAGCGAAACGATCCGTTTCGAGACCCATCGACTGCATCAGGGTAAGGAAGAGATCGCCCATTAGCGGAGTCGTATCCGAGGGGTTGTTCCGATTAATAGCTTGATGGGACCCGTGCTTGTACGGCCCGCCGGCTACCAGGACAGGAAGGTGACTGTTATTGTGTGTATTGGCGTTGCCCATACCACTTCCGTAAAGTATTCCTGTTGTATCGATTAGGGCGCGCCCATCGGGATCCTTACGTTCCTTCAACTGACGGAGAAACTTTCCGAAACGCTCGACATGTTCTGTCCCAACAAGATTGTACTCGGCGATCTTCCCAGGATCGTTGCCATGGTGGGATAAGCCGTGATATCCGGCGCTGAGAAGTTGCCCGTTGATCGTAAATACCTGACCTGACCCCGGAACGAGGAAAGAAATGACCCGCGTGGAATCCGTCTCCAGGGCCAATGTAATGAGGTCGTACATGATGGACTCGCATTCCAAAGAAAGATCGGGGGCGACCGGGTCGAACTCGGGAAGCGGGTATTCGATTTTTGGGGAAGGCTTTTCCAGCCATTGACTTTGCTTTTGGATTTGCTGCTCCACATCTCTTACCGACGTGAAATACTCGCCTAGCTTTTCGCGATCCCGCGTAGTGACGCGACGTTCGAGCGACCTGGCTTCATCCATTACCAAATCCAGCACGCTGCCACCGCTCTCCAAGAGGTATTTCATTCGGGCCTTATCCGAATCAGAGCTGAAGAGCTTGCTGAACAGAACACTCGGGCGACCAATCGCGGGAAGCATAATGCCCTCTTTGGTGTAGCTCATATAACCGTTTACCGGAGGCGTCCCGCAGGTGACCTGAAGCGATTCGAAACGGGTTTGATGACCGATCGATTTGGCGACGATTTGGTCGAAGGAAACGCTGGGGGTCCCTTTTCCGGTAAGGTAGTTTTTCCAATTCTTGTGCCCGTTCGGAGCCCGGTGATCGAGTCCGGAAAAGAGGGTGAAATCTTCCCTCAAGTCCTCGATGGGCTTGAGAACTGGCGAAATTGCGTAGCGAGAGCCAGTCTCCTTGGGAAACCAGCTGGGCGTGTGGAAACCGAGGTAGGTCCCGATGGTGACCAGCCGCTTAACTGGAGCTGCTTTTACAGCCGCCTTGGCAAAAACCGGCTGGACCGACTCCAGGGCAGGCAATGCAAGGCCTATGCCTAGGGACTTGAGAAAGTGGCGACGGTCGATCATATCGGTTTCGGGTGGTGGCTAAGTTGATCCGCAATCCTCGTTTCCGTTCAAGTCGTGATCCGCGAGGAGAAGATCGGGATCATACCTATGCAGAGAGCGGGCTTACTGTCAACATATGGCTATTCGCAAGGCGGGGGGTATTCGCATAGAGTAGAACAGACATCCTGCCTGTTTTCCACGCGGGCTTGTAGCCCTGCGCTACTGTCTTGCTCTCCGGGCGGCCCGTTCGGCTTCTAGCTTGTCGAGGGTGGGGTTGCCCGTGCGGGGGTTGTCGCCGTTGTCGGCTGGGTCGTCGCCGAGCGAGGACTGAAGAGAGTATAGTTCCTCTTGGAGGGCCGCCATTTTATCGGACCATTCGGGATTGCTAGCCAGATTGCTGACCTCCGTTGGGTCGTTTCTCAGATCGTAAAGCTCCCACTCATCGCGAGTGTCGTAGTAGACCAGTTTTTCATTTTGCGTGCGAAGACCATAATGGCTGGGCGTATCGAAGTGGGAGTAGTAATAGCGATAGTAAAAGGATTGCCGCCAATCTGGGACGAATTCGCCGCGCAAAAGGGGAGTGAGGCTGCATCCTTGCATGTCTTCCGGGATGGGGTGGCCTGCGATATCCAGCAGGGTTTCCGGATAATCGAGGTTTAAAGTAAGATCGAAGTTAACCGTTCCCGCTTCGATGACGCCGGGCCAGCGAACAATTAGCGGTATGCGTAGCGACGGCTCGTGAATCAACCGCTTGTCGTAGAGACCATGTTCACCGAGAAAGAATCCTTGGTCGGATGTGTAGATAACGACCGTGTTTTCCGCTAGTCCCGATGTATCCAAATAATCGAGCACTTTCCCAATGTTGTCGTCGATTCCTTTAACGCAGCGCAGGTAGCGTTTCATGTATTCCTGGTAGACTGAGCGACGCTTGGCATCGCTTATGGGCATGTCCTTGATTTCGGGCGTGAACTGCGTGTGGTGGGAACGGCCCCCAATCTCTTGCGTGCTCTGGTCGAGGGCGGGCGATCGGCCTGAACCGTGATCGAAGAGCGTTTCCGGCTCGGGGATTTCTACGTCGGCCAGGTAGTCGTTGTAGCGATGGGCGTGCTCCCACAGATCGTGTGGCGCTTTGTAGTGGAGCATGTAGAAAAAAGGCCTATCGGGATCCCGGACATCTTCGAACCAGTCCATGGCTTTCTTAGTGATTATATCCGTGCTGTGCCATCCAGGATTAGGTGTTTGCTTTCCTTGGCGGACCACGCCGGAAGCATGCTCATCGCCCATCTCAACGAAGGCCGTATCGTGATACTTGCCTTGCCCGGGCAAGATGGACCAGTGTTCGAAGCCCACAGGATTCGTATGTAGGTGATATTTACCTACAAAACCCGTTTGGTAGCCGTGGGCCTGCATGTATTTGGGTAGGGTGGGCTGGCTTTGGTCGAGTCCGGTGAATTTGTAGACCCCGTTTACGTGCGAATACTTGCCGGTCCAAATGACCGCTCGGCTAGGCGTGCAAATCGAGTTGGTGACAAAGGCATTGGCGAAGCGCATGCCTTCACTTGCCAGGCGATCCAAATGGGGTGTAGGAGCGACTTCGGCCAGGCGCCCGCCATAGGCGCTGATGGCATGGGCGGCATGATCGTCCGACATGATAAAGAGAATGTTCGGCCGCTTTTCGTTTTCCGCTAAAAGCGGAGTAGCTAGGAGAGCTAGAAGGATGGTGAACGTTAAGAGTGGTCTTTTCATTGAGGCTGATAATAGGTAGGGTTGTTTGTCCTCAAGCAACCGAAGATTGTTAATATTGATGCAGCCGCTTGAGGACAAGCGGCCCTACCTTTGATAAAACTGAATTTCGCTCAGAATTGTGTGCACCTTAACAACAGTCGGTATAGGTGAGTCTGAGGAGAAATTAGGAGTGGTCGTTTCATGGGCTTTAGTAGGTGCAAGGGCTTCTAGCCTGTGTGGAAAACAGGCAGAATGCCTGTTCTACTTTTAGCGGCCTTGCGGGACGAGGCGGTTGCTGCGAATCTATCGATTTCGGCCGATTTCGTGGATGGTGTTTTGGATTTCGCCTTCAACGGGTTCACCATTGGCGCCTTTTAGGAAATACTTGATAGACATTTGCCAGACCGGTTCGAGGTCGGGGATCTTCAAGCGGAGAATTCTTCCTTGGGCCGATAGGCTGGCGCTGGCGATTTCGATTTGCTTTTTATCGTAGTGGGCCGAGCCGTAGCTCGCGGATCGCTCTAGGGCCCAGGTTCGGACGATGATGGAATCCCGGATCAGCTGAGCCGATTGTTGGGCGAGAGGATCGGAAAACTCGATTTCGATCTCACCTTCACTGACCCGTAGTCCGATGGGCAAATGAGCTGGCGCATCCGTCTTACGGATGCGGTAGAATCCTCCAGCTTGGTGCAGTTGAGCCGTCCCCCAGGCGGACATGCCGCAAAGGTATAGGTGCCCGTTATCCGGATGGAAGCGTCCCCGCATCGTGCCGGTGGGAAAATCGGGAATGGGCAGGCGGCAAAGCCCGCCTTGCGGTTGCCCATTGACGATTTCGTGGGGAACGATTTCCAGGCGACCGTGGCCGTAGGATAGATTCAGAAGTTTGCCATCGAGAGGGCCCCAGCCCTCGCTGTCTACCCACAGCAGTTCGGAAGGAGAGCGGTCGAAGCCTTTGTCGACCCAGGCCAAAGGCTTTTCCATGGCCGAATCGGAGCTATCATCGGGAGCCCCGTAGCTCCACATGTTGCCGTAAAACCGGCCGTCAGGGTAGACCCAGTTCAGGCGATTCATGGGATTCCAATGCCCCTCTTGATCGGTTACGATGAAGGACCCATCAGGGTTGATGCAGACGCCGTTGGCGGCGCGAAATCCGTTGGCTTGAATTTCAGTGCTCTCCCCATCGCGGCTTACCTTGAGCAACGTGCCGTGATGAGGGACGAGCGGGGGTCTGGCATGGCGAGCGCTCTTGGCGTAATAGAAATTTCCCTGATCATCGACTTGGAGCCCCATAGCGAATTCATGAAAGTGCTGGGTTACTTGATGATCTGAGTTAAAGGCCTCGTGATAGTCCATTTCTCCATCGCCGTTCAGGTCATGCAGGCGAACCAGCTGGTTACGGCAGGTCACGAAGATCTCTCCATCGACCAGCTTGATGCCGAGCGGTTGGAAAAGGCCGGCTGCGATGCGATACCACTCCGCATTGAGCGCGTCTTCGTCATTGAGTCCCTCAACTCTCCAGACATCGCCATCCCAAGTGCAAAGGTAGGCGGTTTTCCCGTCTGGGGAAAAGTCGACTCCCGTCGTTCGTAACCAGCTTTTCCACGGATTGGCTAAGGGAAGGGTGAAACTATCCCATTGGAAGGGTCCTTCTTGATTTCCCCGAACGATTGGAGAGGGAACGTTTTCCTGCCATTCCGATGGGCCGCCTTGGGTGAGAGGGCCCAGCTCGAGATCAGCCGTCTGAATGGATCCCGGACCGGAAATGAAGGCGACGTTCAAAGGAGTGGTATCGGCTGGAATTGTGGCAGTCAGAAAACCGTCCTGTTTGGCGAGCTTGATACGATCGCTCCCTTTAACGGACATGGCAGCCTCCTCGTTCGCGAGCCGCAAAGTCAGGTCTTTATTCGATTTTCCGACATTCAGGATTCGGGCAATCGCTCCCGAACCCGTTAGCAGGTGGCTTTCCAGTACATCCGTTTTTCCGACTGTATAAGCGATGACAATACGGTTGGCGTGCCGGTACAACCCTTTGAAATGGGTCCATTCGCGAGGCAAGGGCCCAAAGCGCCGGCCATCCAAGCCGACCAGGCGTTGATCGTCGAACGAGCCGGTTTCGGGATTAGCCCAGCCAGGAACATCCTCGGTTTCATAGAGGACCTTGCCGCGTGTGCGCGGCCAATACCAATGTTTGCGATCGAAGTTGATTCCCTGCCAATCCGTGAAGCCATCACCTGTCCAAACCCCGGCAACACGCATAGTATCATGTTCGAACGCCAACCAGGTGTTCCCTTTAGAAACGCCCCCTTCTCCAGGATCGAGTCGAATGGCTATCGCTTTGAAGGCGATGTTGGCTCCCGGGGCCACATAGCCGCGCGTGTCCTTGCCTTCCGGCCAGCGATAGAGCTCTGTTTCCTCGGGCACGATTTCAAAGGTGCCGGTTAGAAAGGGACCGTAGTCCATCTCTTTCCATGGTTCGCGCTTTGTTGGCTCCGGGCCAAGCTGATTTCCTTTGGGCAAATTGGACAAATAGGCGTCTGTAATACTAAAAAACTGGTCCGGATTGCGCTCTTCGATAAAATGTTCCCTTATATAGCGAATAACTGAATACTTCTCCCTGGGGCTCAACTGTGTTTGCGGGGCCATCAGCCGCCAGCCGCGGGTAATGGTTTGATACATGGTGTAGGGATCGTTGCCGTGCTGGAACGCCCCCTCGGCGAATCGCAAGGAATTGGGAATGGATCCCGGCAAGTTGATGTCGCCATGGCAATTGTGGCAAACTTGCTGGTAGACTTCTTGGCCTAGTTTGAAGCTGGCGATCTTATCGTCCTGAATTAGCCGAGCGTGATCGATTTCCGACTCGTAAGCCGGAAGGGCGGATTCCGGAAGGAGCATCGTGCCCGGCGCTTCTTGCGAGAAGCTGCTGGGAGCGATTGAGAAAAGGAGGGATAGGGAGATCGAGATGCTGGTAACGCGAATCGTCATAAGAATACTTCTATTTCCGGAAAGTGTAAGTGCGTAGGACGAATTGTGGAAGGAAAACTATGATACTGGTTAAAATGTGTGAAAGTAGGGATTCAATTGAAGCTCAGTGTTCCGGAACTTGTGATCTCTCCTGTGCCCTATGCTTACGATAGTCTATTAAGGGGATACTTTTCGAGCCACTGGAATTTGAATACGCCTACAAGTGCGTCATCGCCAACAAGAGCTGCTCCATCAAAAAAGCCACGCGTTTCCTCGAAGGCCGCGGAGCGCAGGAAAACGTGTTCGCCGAGCTCAAAAGCCAGGGAGCTCTGG
>MDTA01159942.1_pt1 | contig 10601 bp, 8 predicted proteins | sample 811151 | NCBI WGS metagenome assembly MDTA01 (sample SAMN05326648, study PRJNA326480) | marine metagenome | isolation source: seawater | place: Indian Ocean: South | collected 2010 | reverse complement strand
GTGATATTTTCTGAAAAATCAACCATACAAAGAATAATAGAACTACTATTCATACCTCTTGTATTATCGGAGGCCCATTTTTCTTCATTATCTATAGTATAGAAATCTTCTCCATAATACATCTGAAGGTCTTCCCCGTATTTAAACAGGAAATCCCTGAGGGATATCAGGTGAAGATTTGACCTTTTCCCTCTAACCTGATGATCTTCGTGTTCATCAAAGGATGGGGGATGTATCCAGTTATAAAATTCTTTGTTCATTTTGTTCTTAGATTGGTTTCTTACTTTTAGGCGAATCAAATTTTTTATTAAAATTTGATAGAAATCTTTTTTAATTCTTAAAGAAAGATGAAATATATTGAAGAACTTTCAGAATTGGTGCGTGGGCTGAATAACGATATCCAATGTATTATAATTGAATACATACTGGGGTTCCTTAATAAAATAAAGATATCTATTAATATTAAGGATTATATATGTAGGAATGTGTTTATCAATGGTTTAACCTTTGAAACATTTCCTGAGAGGTTCGAGGAGGGGGATATTAACCTTTTAAGGTATAGTCTTAATAATAGGATATGGAGGAAGAGTTTTACTCCTTCTATAATAGGTATTGGAGATTCAAATATTACGGTGACCAAGATAGATGATATTCATAAAGAAGATATAAGCCGTTTAGTTGACGAATTAGAATGTTCTGAGTCGTGGGATGTTGTCTATCGCAGCACCGGCATATCCGAGCCCAGGAATCCGTGGCGGAGGATTCACTTGGCGGCGATGACGATCCAGTCCGCGAGGCGGGGCCAGGTTGTGCGGCGGCGCGCGGCGATGCATCTTCGTATGAAGGGAGGTTTTAATCCTTCTATAATAGATAATTGATATAATATAATAAGTTATGATCCTTTTTTTTTTTGTAAATATATAATATATGGGGTTATTAAATACGATGGAATTAAAGGATATGGAATTAAAGGATATGATACCAATACTATTAATAATACTTTTAATTTCAATATATGTTTATAAATATATGAAAAGGGAGAGTATAAAGAGAAATAGTATAAAGAGAAATAGTAGTGATAAAGTAAATGGTAATAATTCTATAGAGAAATTATTTAAAAAGGGGGATGTAATGAGGGTAAATGATAATACTATTAATCCTTCATTTATTCCAAAGGTGATGTATAAAACTGGTATTGATGAATATGAAAAGGTTAATTATATATTAATAACAATATTTAATAAAATCATTCAAGATAATGATATTGATATAGAATATTATAGTGATGAAGGTTCTCGTCAATTTATAGAGAATAATTTTGATAAAGAAGTATTATGGGCATATGATAAGTTGATACCTGGAGCATATAAAGCAGATTTATTTAGATATTGTATATTATATAAAAGAGGGGGTATATATAGTGATTTATCACAAAGATTTATGGTACCTTTAAGTGAGATAATTGATTTTCAAAATGATAATTTAGTATTGGTTAGGGATGTTAATCACCGCCACTTAAGGGGTGTTAAAACAGGGTTGGATATTCCAGGAATACAAATTAATTTTATGGCAAGTCGTCCCAGAAATAAGATATATCTAGATGTCATCAATAATATTGTGTATAATTGCAAGGTGCGTTATTATGGGGGAAATCCGTTAAGTCCAACAGGTCCTAGTCTTTTTTATAAGAATCTTCAAGAATATAAAGGGGAATATAAGGTTAATTTAAGGCAAAGGGTATATCCAAATAATTCTATTGTTGATCAGAATAATAGAGTTATTATTTTAAATAAGATTAATAACCATAATAGTATAATGTTAAAAGGGAAACCTCATTATTCAGTATTATGGATGCAAGGGCGTATCTATTCTATATAAAATTATTCCTCATTGTTTTTGAATATAGTTGACAGAATATTATATAGAGTACAATCCAATGGATTGCATATATTTCGAGAGAATATTTTCCTGTTTTTTCGAGTGAATTACTAATAAAATTATTTTTAATAAATCTAGGTAATTCTGGTTTATTATCTTTAATAATGTATCCTATATTGATACCTAGTAGTGTAATAATGATCCAAGGGAATATGGAGAAATGATCTATAGAACTATAACTATTATTGTAGAATCCTAAGACAAAGGCTAATTTTTCCGGAACATTTGAGAATAATGCGGGGTTTGTTTTAATGAGATAATAGATTATGATAGAGATTATGGTAATAATTTGAATAATTAACTTTTTATTAATTAAAGGGAATAGAAGGAGAGAAGTGATCGCTATAAAGTGGAGTATTCCAAACTTTATGAATTTATCTTTGAATAGAATATACGAGAATATAGTCATAAATAAAGCAAAACCAAGTATTTTGAAGATACGAAAGAATTGTTTTTTGTAATAATCCTTCTTTGATTCATTCTTTTTTTCTGATCTATCGTATGATAATGTTAGATTAATACCTACTGAACCAATAAATATAATTTGTGCAATTTTTGCAAGTGTATTTAGAAAGTTTGTATTGTAGTTAATTTCTTTGAATCCATATTGGTTGGGGAAATAGAAGAAATGAAAGATGACCATACATATTACAGCAATCCCTTTAAGAATATCTATTTCTTGGTAACGTTTGTCCATATAATATATGGATTATATAAATTTGATTGTTATATATTTAAAAATATAAGAGATAAATAGAACATATGGAAACAAAAATGAAAGTGGATGAGGATGAATATGATGAGAAGGATCTTCGTACGCATATTTATGATTCACCCGATACATATGCTGGTAGTGATGAAAAGTCACCTGATAGACTTCCATTAATGAAAGATAATGGTATGATAGAGTATTGTGATGTAGAGGTTATAAATGTGATCTATAAGATGTTTGATGAAATTATTGTGAACTCACGAGATCATATTGAGAGATTGAAAGGTGTTAAGGGATCTACAAAGGTGAGTGAGATCCGTGTGAATATTAATCCTGAAAGTGGAGAAATATCTGTATATAATAATGGCGATGGTATTAAGGTTGCGAAACATAGTAGTGGAGTTTATAATCCCGAGTTAATTTTTGGACGTTTATTGACGTCTGGCAATTATAAGAAGAATGAGAAGAGGATTGTTGGAGGTAAAAATGGATATGGTGCTAAGATTGTTAATATCTTTTCTGAGTCATTCGATATAGAAACTGGAGATAAGATTACAAAACAGAAGTATTTTCAACATTTTTATGATAATATGAAAGGTAAGGATGAACCAAAGATTACAAAATATAATGGGAAGCCATATACGAAGGTTACATGGAAGACTGATTTTAATAGATTTGGTATTGATGGATTTACAAATGATATGGTTTCTTTAATGAAGAGACGAGTTCATGATGTAGCCGGGATTACAGATAATAAGGTGAGTGTCTATTTCAATGATCAGAAGGTAAAAATCCGTTCTTTTCAAGATTATATTAAATTATATTATACTCCAACAGATAAGGTGTATGAGAAGTTATCTGACCGATGGGAGTTAGCTGTATCAGTATCATCTAATGATAAGTTTGAACAGATATCATTTGTAAATGGTATAGCGACGACTAAAGGGGGGGTCCATGTGGATACTATTGTGAAAATGTTAACAAAGAAGGTTGTTGCTTATATAAAAAAGAAGAGTAAAAAAGATGTATTGGAGAAGTATGTAAAGAATTATCTTTCAATTTATTTGAACTCTGTTATTGAGAATCCATCATTTGATTCACAGACAAAGGAGAGGTTAATTACACCGAAGTCAAAATTTGGGTCTCTCCCTGAAATAAATGAAAAGATGATTAAGAAGATTTGCGATACTGGTTTATCCGAGAAGGTATTGCAATTTTCAGAGTTTAAGGATAAAAGTATGGCGAAAAAGACAAATGGTAGTAAGAAGGGTAAACTCCGTGACATACCTAAATTGGATGATGCAAATTGGGCAGGAACCCGTCGTTCTGAGCAATGTACATTAATTTTAACTGAAGGAGATTCAGCAAAATCTATGGCTATTGCTGGGTTATCTGTTGTAGGTAGAGATAAGTATGGTGTCTTTCCTTTGAAGGGTAAGGTATTGAATGTAAGGGATGCGACTATAAAACAGATCACTGGAAATTCCGAGATAACGAATATTAAGAAGATCGTTGGATTAGAATCGGGTAAAGTGTATAAGGATGTAAAGTCTTTAAGGTATGGTAAGGTTATGATTATGACTGATCAGGATCATGACGGTTCACATATTAAGGGATTAATATTGAACTTATTTCATAGTGAATGGCCTGAGTTATTAAAGATGAATTATATTAATTGTATGGTTACACCTATTATTAAGGTAAGTCAAGGGAAAGAGGTTGTTTCTTTCTATACACTTACGGATTATAATAAGTGGAAAGAGGAATTTTATAGTAAGAGGTGGAGTGTGAAGTATTATAAGGGTTTGGGTACATCTACTTCAAAAGAGGCGAAGGAGTATTTTAAGAATCTGAAGGTGAATCAATATGTGACGAATGATAATACAGATGATTCGATGATACTTGCATTTAAGAAAACTGAAGCTGATAAGAGAAAAGAATGGTTAAAGACATATGATGAGGAAGAGATATTAGATTATAATATTTCTGAAACGAAGATAGACGATTTTATTAATTTAGAATTCAAGCATTTTTCTAATTCAGATAATCTCCGTTCAATTGGATCTAGTATTGATGGATTGAAAGTGTCACAAAGGAAGATATTATATTCTTGTTTTAAGAGAAAATTATATTCTGAAATTCGTGTTGCTCAATTATCTGGATATGTGAGTGAACAGGCTGCATACCATCATGGTGAGATGTCATTGCAAGGGGCTATTATTGGGATGGCACAGAACTTTGTTGGATCAAATAATATAAACTTACTTGAACCGAATGGTCAATTTGGTACTCGTATTATGGGTGGAAATGATTCCGCGAGTTCAAGGTATATTCATACACAGTTAAATCCTTTAGTAGATTTTATATTTCCATCAAAGGACTTCCCATTATTAGATTATATTAATGACGACGGATTAATTGTTGAACCAAAATGGTATTGTCCTGTAATACCTATGGTCCTTGTAAATGGTATGGTTGGTATTGGTACAGGATTTAGTACTACAATTCCTCAATACAATCCTATGGAGTGTATCCGTAATATTCGCCGAAAGATGGATGGACTTCCTTATTTATCAATGATGCCATATTATAAGGGATTTACTGGGAGTATTTCAAAGAAGGTTGAAAAAAATAATAAGGTGAAATATATTACAAGAGGGGAGTATGTTATTAAGGATGAGAAGGTAATTATTAGTGAGTTACCCGTTGGAAAATGGACACATGATTTCAAGGAATCTATAGAAACTATAATGAAAGAGGAAGATTCTTGGATATTAGATTATGAAAATCATTCAACGGACGAGAAGGTTAACTTTTCTATTAAGGTATCTGATGAAACATTATTTGATAATACATATAAGAAGAAGGATGTAATTGAGGATTTATTTAAATTGACGACTTCAAAGTCAATATCGAATATGCATTTATATAATAAGGATGGTGTGATCCATAAGTATGATACTATTTATCAAATTATGGATGAACACTATTATACTAGGTATAAGATGTATGGAAAGAGAAAAGAATACGAATTAGATAATCTTGAGAAAGAGATTCAATTATTGGAGGCGAAGATGCGATTTATCCAGGGTGTAATTGATGAGGATATTTTAATTTATAGAAAGAGTAAAGCCTTTATTATTGAAAGATTACGGGAATTGGAGTTTCCATTTTATGAGAATGGGGGAATAATCGAGTATGATAGTAGTGTAGAAGTAAAGGGACAGTATAGTTATCTACTAAATCTATCCATTTATAATTTTACAAGTGAAAAAGTGAGTGAATTGGAGACAGAGATAACAACTAAGAAAGAAGAATATAGTCAATTAAAATCAATGGATATTAAGGATATATGGAGGAATGAACTTAATGTATTGGAGGAAAAGTATAAAGAATGGTTAAAATTGGGTTTTGTGGCTAAATGATATTCCACAACCACAAGCTGTCATTAGTTCTTTATTAATTTTAAAATGAAACTTACTTTCAAAGATACCTTTTTGATAGTCTTCATGAATATAGTCAATGGTTGTCCCTAGTAAGTGCATTTCACTTATTGGGTCAATGTATAATTGAGTAGAGTTATTTTTTAATACTGTATGGTATTTTGTTTGAATTATTTCTTCATATACTTTTTTTTCAAGGAGATTTAATTCGAAGTTAAATCCATTGCATCCTCCACTGGAAGCAGAATAGATAAATCCTAAATCATTATTGGCTAATGATAAAATAGATTTCATCTTTTTCCAAGCACTCGGGGTAATATGTATCTTATTCATATAATACTTACTACTTAAAAAAATATTTCTAAGTAAATGTAAATGTTGGATTATCTATGGATAGTTGTTTCAGGGGGGATAGCTTCATTTATCACATCAATGGGTATAGGGGCAAATGATGTTGGTAATGCTTTTGCTTCATCTATCGGATCAAAGGCCCTTACTGTTAAGAGTGCTGTTGCAATAGCAAGTGTATTTGAATGTGCTGGAGCAATATTAATGGGGTCTCATGTGACGAAAACAATACGGAAGGGTATAGCTGATTATGAATGTTTTGAAGAGGAACCCGAATTATTAATGTATGGTTGTTTTTGTGTCCTCTTATCTGTGGGAGCATGGTTATTCTTAGCATCTTATTTAGAGATGCCTGTATCTACAACACATTCTTGTGTGGGGGGTATGATAGGGATGGCTATGGTGACAGGGGGTCCCGAGTGTGTCATTTGGTATAAACAGACAGATTCTTTCCCGTGGATAGGTGGTGTTTCAGGTATTATTCTTTCGTGGTTTTTATCTCCAATATTCTCTGCAATGGTTGCATCATTTATATTTTTTATGACACGGTGCTTTGTATTAAGGAGTAAAAATAGTTTTGATAAATCATACCGTACCTTCCCTATCTTTGTTGCCCTAACAATCACACTCAATACATTTTTTATAATATATAAAGGTGGTAGAGGTGTTGGTTTGGATCAGTTATCACCTAGAGGGGCTTTGTTAATTGCTGTGGGTACTGGTGTAGCGTTGGGTTCACTTATAATCCCTTTTATACCACGAATGAAACAATCAGTCCATAATAGATTCCAACAAAATGAACAAGAGATGATTGGTGTAAATAATATTAAAAATAATAATGAGAATAATAATGGGAATAATAATGGGAATAATAATAGGAATAAGGTGAGTCGTTGTATGGGTAGTATTCAAAAGAATATGAATTATGATATGGAGGAGATAAAAATTGGGGAAATAAAAGAGATCCATGATTCTTCAGAAAAGTTTGATGAAAAAACAGAGGAGAGTTTCAAATACTTGCAGATATTTACGGCTATATGTGATTCATTCAGTCATGGAGCAAATGATGTCGCAAATGCAATTGGGCCTTATGCTGCAATTGTAAGTATTTATTTAAATGAGGGTGAACTAGAGAGAACGATTGATATGGATAATTATGCATATGGAATATTAGCATTAGGTGGTATTGGTATTTCAATTGGCCTACTAACCTATGGATATAAGATTATACGTGCTATTGGTGTTAAACTATGTTGTATAACTCCAAGTCGTGGATTCTCAATTGAATTAGGTTCAGCAACAATTATTATTATAGGAAGTCGTTTAGGAATACCTTTATCAACAACACATTGTCAAGTTGGTGCGACAATGGGTGTTGCTGCTTTAGAAGATATAAAAAAATGTTCAGGAATTAATTGGAAAATTGTTTGGAAGGTTTTTTTGGGGTGGATTATTACGTTAATTGTGGTGGGTACAAGTACGGCTATACTTATTGCACAGGGGATTTATGCCCCTACTAAAAATATTGAACAATGTGATAGTATTCAAAATGGTACATTTATGGGTAGATAAGTATTAATTTTTCATTAATTTTTTATTAATATGTGATATTAGATATTCATTATATTTTTCTTCAATATCCCAGTAACATTTGTATGCATAACCATTAAATAGAATAGCTAAAAACACGGATACTATAAATATTGAATAATATTGGGAAGCCCATAGATTATAGAGGATTAGATAACTCAACCATTCATCAAAGAAGATGAATGTCCTTTTAATTGTTAGATATTTAATTATATTATTGTCCATTTGTATAAGGATCTCCATATATTTTTAAGTTATTTGAAAGATATATTATATTTATCTGTAATGTGTTGATCTACTTTCCTTGTAGGTCCTCCCATAATATAGGAGTACATTCTTGCTTTACCCCAAGATTCGGGAGTTTGATTTGGCCGTGATCCTGAACTATAATAGGCGCCTTTACCTTTTTTAACGACTTCTTGTAGGGCTTTTATGGGTATTCCAGTGGCTTTTCCAATTTCCTTATATGTTTTTATATTTTTTCCATATTTCTTTTCAAACTTTGTTACCCAAGAGCTTTTTTTATTTTGATAACTATTTAATTTAGGACGTCGAATATAGTTACCTTTTTTGTATGCTTTTGAAGATTTGTGGATATTTTTAATTTGTCTTTGTTTATCTTTCTTTGATAATCTTGCAGTATAATGTTTTGGAAGACGACCCCCTATATAACCCTTACCTGTATCATGCCAATGGATTAATTTTTTTTTAATAGGTGAATTAGTTATAAATGAATCTTCTCTTAGACTTTCATGGGGGTTTTTTAAATAAATAAAATATTCTGAATCTAATAGATCCTTTAGATTATTTAGTTCCTTTGAATTATATGAATAAGGAAGTATATATAGATTCAGTAATAAATCATTAGGCTCATAATCTATTTCCGTTAATTCAATTTCTTTAAAAATTTCTGTAATATTAGCTATATAAATCCAAATCACATCTCTTTTAATCCTTCCACTAATCCCCCTATCGAGTACTTCCCTGATATCCCCTACTAAAGGACCATCTTCTTTTTTATCAAGTATGTCCTCTTTCCTTGAATCTATTAACTCAAATGCAGGATCATATAGATAGATATGGACGTCTTTCCCATTCTGATATGCATTAATAAGGATTGGAAGGGGTAATTGTTGTCTAAATACATCATGATATTTTGAATATCTTGTATCTTTTTTAACATAATGTTCTTCCATATTCCTTTCACTTCCGATTTTACTACCAGGAATAACAACAATAATATTTTCTTTTATATCAAATATATTATCTGAAGTATCAAATATATTATCTGAAGTATCAATACTTTTATATGAAGTATCAATTATAAATTGATTATTCTTTCCAAAAAAATGTTCAGGAGCTTTCCTTTCTTCAAATAGAACCCTTTTGTATGTTAAATGAAGCGTACTATCTTTTTTAATATTTGCTTCATCGACAGTAATATCATCTTTCGGTATTGTTTGCCCTTCAAATGTTAAGCTTTGTTGAGCAGGTGTATATCTGTATTTACCGTCTTCTCCTCTTGTCGCCTCAGAAAATTTTTCTTTGATACTAATTATTTTATCTGAACCATCCACATTATTTATAGTTGTTGTTTTTCCATTTGTTCCATCCCTTATAAAAATCTGCATAATTATATTTATGTTTAATATTTAAAAAATAAATAATAGAGTATTATAAAATGACAGAAGAACAGAAAGTTGATTATTTAGAGGTAGATGATTCAATACCTGGACAAAATTATGTATGTTTATCCTTTGTTTCACCCGATAAGTTGATTAAATCAAAAGAAGCTTTTAAGGTTTCAAAATTTCTTCAGTCATATTGTAAGGATAAGAATATGGATGTATCTAAAACGATAAATGAATATGAAGATTTTATATATAAATATCAAGACGAACTTCAAAAAGATTTTGATGAACAGAATAATTTTCAAACAAATATCAGAGGATTAAAGGTGAGAGGAACATACAATACAAAAGAAGAAGCCGAAAAACGTGCTAAAACATTACAGAATATAGATTCTGATTTTCATGTATTTGTGGGACAAGTGGGATATTGGTTACCTTGGGATCCTTGTGCCGATAAGATTGAGGATGAACACTATATTAATAGTCAACTCAATGAAATGATGGAAAAATACAAGGAGAATAATATAAATAAAGATATATTCTATGAAGAAGAAAAAAGGGAAAAAATTAAAGCAGCGCGCGAAGAGGTGATTCGTAAAAAGAAAGAAGAAGCTGAAAAGAAAAAGGATGCCGAGGATAATAAAGAAACAATTGATAAATCTTCAGAAGAGGTTGAAAAAATATTGACTATTGATGAATCAAATGAGGATAAAGTCGATAATGAAAAGGAAAGTGTGGAGGATTTAAATAATACTGTTGTAGATTCGGATATTAAGGAATCATTAGAAAATGTTGATCCATGGATGGCAAATAAAATAAAGGAAAAGGTAGATGATCCTGAGCCTGAGGTAGAGCCTGAGCCTGAGCCTGAGGTAGAGCCTGAGCCTGAGGTAGAGCCTGAGCCTGAGCCTGAGCCTGAGGTAGAGCCTGAGCCTGAGG
>MDTA01013381.1_pt1 | contig 10601 bp, 8 predicted proteins | sample 811151 | NCBI WGS metagenome assembly MDTA01 (sample SAMN05326648, study PRJNA326480) | marine metagenome | isolation source: seawater | place: Indian Ocean: South | collected 2010 | reverse complement strand
TTACAATCTTCGTCAATTCCATTCCATATTTCGGTTGCACCAGGATATATCTCCGCATCCGTATCATCACATTCTTCAAACCATCTAAAGCCATCACCATCTTCATCTAAATCAGGTATTAATGGATTCGTAGAAGTATTGAATATCTCGTCTCCATCGGTTAGACCATCATTATCTGTATCGTTATCCAACGGATCAGTGTAAAAACTGTTGAATTCATCTAAATCTGGTAATCCATCTAAATCCCTGTCAAGGCCAATGAAATCTTCATCTATTTCTCCACTACAATTATTATCAATTCCATCGAGTAGTTCTATCATATCTGGATTGATTTGGTCATTTGTATCATTACAATCTTGGAACCAGTAGTAGCCATCTTGGTCACTGTCATTGTCGAAAACCAAAGGATTACTCTGATAGACTAATACTTCGTCACCATCACTTAACATGTCTCCATCAGTATCTTGTAGAGTTAGGTTTGTTTTGAAGAAATGATATTCACCAAAATCTGTTAATCCATCAAAATCAGTATCACTGGAATTAAACCCTTCATCCCATTGACCATCACAGTTATCATCGATTGAATTGAGCAATTCAGGAGCGCCAGGGTAGATATTTGGGTCTGAATCATTGCAATCTTGGAACCAATAAAAACTGTCTAAGTCTGAATCAGGGTCCGGAGTAAGGGGGTCGGTAAAGAACAGAATCACTTCCTGTCCATCGGTGATTCCATCACCATCAGTATCACTAACAAGCGGATTGGTTCCGTTAACAAAAATTTCTCGACCATCATCCAAGCCATCACCATCAGTATCTATCGATAGAGGATCAGTCCCATAAACCAAGATTTCAAGTCCGTCATTTACTTGGTCGTCATCGGTATCAATATCATCAGGATCAGTACCGTGAATTTCAGTTTCATTGGTATTAGTTAAATTATCTCCATCTCTGTCAGGATTCAATTCAGTTCCATAAATATTTAATTCCCAATCATGAAAAGTTCCTGAATCTCCATTGCCTTTGTCTTGGACACTGATTGTCCAAGTTCCTGTAGAATCTTCATCCCAATTATGAACAGATGTAAACATCCAATTATTCCAGTCATTTCCACCATCACTGTGTTTTTCAGAAAGAATATTTTCAGTTCCTTGAGGGCTTGTTAGTATAATTTCTAGATCGCCTCTATAATCGTGTGAGATATCCACAATTACTTCCACGTGTTCCACTTTAATGGATTGTGAAACACTGATTGAATCGCTAATCACGGTATTTGAGTTATCAGGTATTTCGATATCATTCATATCTAAATTACCGGAAAGGAAAGAAATTTCTTCACCAACATGATTCCAATTTACCGCTAAATCAACAGCAGCACTGGCGTCAACAACGCCATAACCATACTTATGGCTAACTTCATGACCAGCACCATTGGTCGACCATGAAGAGTCACTAGCATCATTTTTCCTGGAAGATTGTACTAATATGTGTTGAATGTCGCGGTAAGTTAAATTTTGGTTTGCATCTAATAATAAGGCGATAACTCCGGAAACTAGAGGTGTGGCTGATGAAGTACCACCAAAGCCATCGGTATAATCTCCATTTTTGTAACCGCCATTTCCTTCGATATCAGTAGTTGTTATTCCTTCACCATCGCCATCAGAAGGAGCGGCTACCAAAATATTGGCTCCTGGTTCTGCATACCATGATTGAACTCCTTTGTGAGTAACAGCTGTAACGGCAATTGTATGTCTACTATTTGCATAACCATCATAGTTTGAATTGTCATTATCATCTAGACCATTTCCAGCAGCCCAAGTGATTATATTTCCTAGTCCTCCTCTTCCGATTTCAATATTATCTTCGAATGCGGCCATCATCAATGGGCCGGGAGCCTCAACCGTATTTCCATTGTCACTAGGTCCCCAAGAATTAGAGTAAATATCGATTGATTGTCTTTCATGACTTAGTGCATTACCTTCCCTTACATCAGTGGTTGAACAAGAAATCAATTGCAATCCTGCTAAACTTGCTAGCGGCGCAGCGCCTGAAACCCCAATCGAATTATTCCCTGCTGCAGCAGCAACTCCAGCAGCAGCAGTTCCATGGCCATCATTAGATGCAGGAGATGGGTCGCCATCATTTCCACAGAAATCATAATCTAAATTATCAGCGTAATAGTTGTCTAGGTCTGCATGATCCCAATCTAACCCATCATCAACAATACCAATTACAACTCCACTGCCGCGATAATTATTCCAAGCTCCAGTGATATTGACATCTTCTCCACTTACTCCTCCATTTGTTTGACCGGTGTTTTGTAGATGCCATTGTTCTGAAAATAAGGAATCATTCGGCGTCCATTTTGGGTTCATCTCCTTTTCAACCAAAGGATAGGCTGTCTCAATGTAGCCATTTTCTTGCCACTGGGCAAAAAGTTCTAATGCACTTTGATAATCAATTTCGACTATCCAAACATTGTCTAAAACGTCAACAGGTTCGCCAACAGGATTTTCACTAACTACAATCCATTGGTTGGCTGATTCTAACTGTAATGTGCTGTACTGCGATATATCGCTAACACGGGCAAATGCATTTCTAACACTAGGAGAAAATCCGTATGTAATCGGAGCATCCTCCCAGTTTTCTGATAGAGGCGCACCAGATATTTCGAACTCATGTTCTGTTGTGTCCGCATTTGCGATTATCGGCATAATGCTTGCCATTATCAAAATTGATACTATAGCAACCGCACGCATACCACTCCCTCCGACTAATTTCATATTATGACTATTGGTCTAATGTATAAACTCAATAAAAGTAACATTTTCTTTGTGAATTTAAAATATTGTTTAAATTTAGATATCTAATTCAGCTGAGAAAATCATTTGTTCAGGATTTTCTACCGCCACTATTGCTCTGATATTATGCTCTTTAGCCAAAAATTCAGGGGCCTGTGCAACTTTGACTCTGCTTTCCGAAATTGACAACTTTTGACCGGGAGAGATATTCAAATCGTTTTCTGGAATCCAAAACCCAATAACTCCTAATTCTAAGTGATTGCAAACGATTAGATTTTGTCCTTCTTCATCGGTTTCAATTCTAATCACTGACAATGGAGAATTAGATGAGATTAATTTAGTTGCAGGTTGCCAATCATTCCATGTTTCATCTAATGGTTTAGTTAGTTCTAAGGCTTGTTTCTCAATGTTGGAAATTTGCTCATCGAAAGCCTCTGAACTAGATTTGTCAAGATTATTTAATCCATCAAGATATTCTCGCAACTCGACATTTTGCTGACTTTCTTTCTCAGTTAGTGCAGAATTAGCCAGGACCATTGATTCCGCAAGTGATTGTAAAATTTCCATATTTTCTACTTCAATAGCGCATTCCATCGCTTCATCTAACACTTCTATTGCCAATCCTGCTTCATCAATTGCAAGTAGATTTTTTCCAAGATTAGATAGAGTAATTGCTGCCTTATTCTTATCTTGTTCTACCATTGAATGAGCAAGATCGATATGTGAGTTAGCATTTTTAACATCTCCAGATAGGTGCCTCATTATTCCTGCACAAACGATATATTGTAATCGTTCTTCATTGATAGATTGTGCTTGCCTATCTGCCGTCTCGAATAACTTAGCAGCTCGAACCCACTTGCCATCGGTTAACGCCAACAATCCTAATTGACTCATTGCTCTCATCTCAGCACCTCTATCATCGATTAGTGTTGCACTTTGTAGAGCTCTAGAGAGATGGAGTTTGGCTAGGGTTAAGTTTCCAGACATTTTTGCTAGCATTCCTAGAGCGGACTCCATTCGATAAACATGACCAGCCATTGCACGATGAGCGATTTCTGCCGAAGCTTCATCCAGAGGTGCTAAACCAAGACCTATACTTTCCAGAACCTGACTCATTTCATCTATTCCATCATTGTATAGTTGTAATATGTATGATGTGTCCTGTTTTTTTGAAATCAAAGATAAATATTCATCAAATTCTCGTATCGGTTCACATATTTCAGGTAATGAACCTAGTGAATTCATGTGTGACTTCTTTACTACTCCACCTAAGAGATGTTTACGTAATGCTCGAATTGATTTTTGTTTAGAGGTTTGTTCGGGATTATTCTGAATAATTGTTTTTACATCTCCTTTGGTATCTAATAATGAATCGACCATCCAAGTTAATTTTGCTTGAATGTCATATTCACCCGCTCTGCTAATTGCATATCTCATTTCAGCAGCCCGAACCCTCCTTGAAAGGCTATTCAATCCTGATTTAGCCTGTTTTGGGCCTATTTTTGCTAACTTTTGGATGAATGTTGAAGGTGGGCAAGTTGAAAATCCGAGGTTTACTTTTTGACTAGTAGTAGTCATCTTGAAATCATCAGTAACTAATATCACATCACGACCTTCTTTTGATAATTTTGAGGCTAAAACCATCAATGATAAATCGACATCTTGTGGAGATGCCCTTTCTCCTATTTGAGAGGCTAAACCTCGAATTTGTGCATCATCAACGGTGATTGTAGTCAACAGAGGTTTGATCGTGGCTAATAAATTAGGTTGCTTTTTCCATCTTTGAAATCTCACAGTTCTAACTTCATCATGAACTCCAGGGGTTACAAATAACCCCTCTTGATTCAAAATTTTACCTAAATCCCTGACAAACGAATCAGGAGCCATGGAGCCTAAATGAATAAAGCAATTTGAATCAACTACCCATGTCTGCGCCATAAACACTCCAATACCCTCCATTGATTGAGTTTTACTCCTATAACGATTAATGTCAACATTAAACAGGCGGTATCTCAAAAAGCCAATACATCTTGGTTATAGTCGGTGGAGAGATGACAAAGAAAACAAAGAGTCGTGATTTAGACCACCTAATCGAGCAAAATGACACTGAGTTGACATTTCTTTCAGCCTATGGCGGAGTTACAAATGACAATCAAGATCCAGAAAGTATTCTATCTGCACTGAAAAGATTCCTCAAAGCAGGCGGAGTGACAACTAAGGATAAAAATCAACGCATAGAATTTGATTTTGGTTATGCGCAATGTGTTGATAATGGTTGTAAGGTATACTTCAAAGGCAGCAGTTTACCATTAGTGAAGAGTGATTTAATGCAGAATGGTTTCGTCGATGGTAAATTACCAGTTCGTAGAGGTTCATGTACTGTCACTATGCAGATATGGGATATTGAACAAAGGCGTTTTATCGAACGTTTAATTGAGCATATCAAGAAATAACTAAATTTCCATTTCCCATAATTCATCCCCGATCCAGTGCAGAGTTTTGATTCCTTTACCTTTGTTTGCAGAGGCCATTTCTTTACCGTCAAGCAATGACCAACCAATAGCAAGTGGTTTTTTATGAGTCATGTCTCTAATCCAAACTAATTCTCCTTTCTCGATATGTTCATCTGCAGCTTGTACTCCAGCAACCATACAATCTGCCCCATTCATCAAAAATGGTATTGCGCCATGATCAACTTCAATCCATTTTGCTGAATCAGGATAATCAAGTAAACCACGGAGTGTTAGAAATACAAATCTTTCATTATCCTCGTTGTTTAACTCTACGGTTTTTGCAATTTTATCTACAAAAACCATCTTCCAAGGCCCATATTCTGCCATCTCGAGAAATGCACCATCAATAGATAAATCAATTTGCAAAGATTCTTCTAATTCCTTTAGCAGCGGAGCAATATTTTTTCTTCGAACAGGTCTGCGTTTACGGATACTCCAATCCTTGCTCATAACACGGCCTTTTCTTCATGGTCTTTGACAGTTTTCACAATCGTGGGTTTCATGGGCCTGATATCTTTGGGCATAATATGGCCCTTTGGTGTTCAATCAGAACATTCGCTAAGCATGCTGTTGAGTTAGGTAATCAGCAACCTCTTGAGCCCGTTTTTTTTGTCAAACCGAATAATTGTATTCAGACTACTGGTTCGATAATAGTTAGTTCTCATCCGGGTAGCGTTCATCATGAGGTGGAATGTGTAATTCGTTTAGATGAAAATTTAGAATTAGACGCCATTGCAGTTGGACTTGATTTGACCGATAGAGAAAAGCAATCTAAACTTAGAGAAGATCAGTTGCCATGGTCTAGAGCAAAGTGCTTCAAAGGTAGCGCCGTAATCGGTAATTTTTCTAAATGGCAAGGGGAAATTAGTGATTTATGTGATGATTCTAGAGGATTAATTCTCCGTTTAATGGTTAATGGTGAAATCCGCCAAGAAGAGAAATTATCTTCCATGACAATCAAACCCGAAACTCAAATGCGTAGTTTGCTATCTTGGGCGCCAGTTCAGCCAGGTGACTATATTTTCACTGGAACTCCATCAGGTGTTGCACAATTATTTGCTGGAGATAGTGTAATTGCATCTCTTGAAACAGTTGATGGAGTGGTTATTTCCTCCATCGATACAGTTTGCGAGTGAGGGTTGATTTCATATATCCCTCGTTTGTCGGTGTCACCTGCAAGGAGACGGTATAATGGCTCAATGGCATGGAATTTCAAGACGCAAACCAAGTGGTGGTCGAAGAGTAAGGGCTCGCGGTAAGCGTTCTACAGAAATATCAACCGAGAAGCAACTAGCGCTTATTGGAGAATCAAAAAAGAAGATTTATCGAAGAACTGGTGGTAACACTCTGGTTAGAGTACTTGCTGCTGATAAGGTCTCCATTAACAACCCAAAAACTGGAAAAACTACTCTGGGAACAATTGAGAATGTGGTAGAGAATGAATCAGATCCTAACTATGTCCGTAGAAATGTTCTGGTTAAAGGAGCAATAATTGAAACAGACAAAGGGCGTGTAAAAATCACTTCCCGTCCAGGCAAGGACGGAGTAATTAACGGCGTTCTGCTTGAATGAATGCGTTTATCAGTTCAACACTTGTCCCCGTTGTTGGTGAGTTAAGTGGAACATAATCCAGACCGATTATCTGTTTGGCCGGGATATTTTGACACAAGAGTATCTCGCCGTAATGGTAGAAGGGTTCCTAAGGATTCTTCCGTAATCAAACCAGATCTCGAAGGATTATTCATGGCCGCAAGAAAAGTTGGCCTAAAGAAAATTAAGCGTGAAGAAAATACTAGCCATCCACGACGACCTCATGGTAAAGAGGGAAGATTATGGGTTAGTAGGTCCGGTGCTAAACAATCAATTGGCGCAAATAGCAAGGAGGAACTATTACAATTAATTGGCGGAGAATGGCGTCAAATCCAGAGAGATATGAAAGATGCTGATGCAAAAAGAGTTGCTCAAGGGCCACAGACAGGAGACAGGAGAGCCCGTTCTCAGAGGAAATCGCGCTCTAGTCAATCAGGTAAACAAAAAACCAGTTTCAAGAAGCGCGGTTTCAAGAAGCGCTAATCACAATGGTACTTCATGCAACCATCCAAAGATATCTTCTTCGGTTTCATTCTGAATACCGACCAGTTGATTGTATAACATTGTAGTCATTTCTCCAGGATTTCCATTACCATATTTGGCTTTGGTTTCACCTTTTGTGATTGAACCGATTGGCGATATCACAGCGGCAGTCCCACAACAAAATGCTTCATCCGCCTGCATTGCAAATTCTGCGGTTACTTTGGTCTCATGCACCTCAATTCCGTTGTGGCGTGCAAGTTTTATCAGACTATCACGTGTGATTCCTGGGAGAATGGTTCCAGTTAATTCTGGAGTGTAAAGAACTCCATCTTTAACACAGAAGAAATTGGCTGCTCCAACCTCTTCGATACAAGTGTGAGTTTCAGCATCAAGATAAATTACTTCTGCGTAGCCTTCCGCTTTTGCTTTTTTACTTGGCATCATTCCTGGTGCATAATTTCCAATCGCTTTAACTCCACCAGATCCACCCGGTGCAGCTCTGTGGTGTTCTTCAGAAATTACTAGATCAATTGCGGTCACACCTCCTTTGAAATAAGGGCCGACAGGAGTCACATAAACCAAAAATCGGTATGATGGAGCAGGTGAAACTCCAAGCACAGCGCCTGAACCCATCAATAATGGGCGGACATACATTGCCCCTCTACCAGTTGGCGGTAGCCAGCGAAGGTTTTCCTGAACACATTGTTCAACAGCATCGATAAAAATAGACTCTGGAACTGGCGGCATTTTTAGCCTATCTGCTCCTCTTTGCATTCTTCTTGCATTCTCTTCCGGCCTAAAGAACACAACTCTATCTTTAGAAGTTCGATAGGCTTTCATTCCTTCAAAAAGACCTTGTCCATAATTTAGAACGCCGGCAGCCGGAGAGATTTTCATATCACCATATGGCATCAAATCTCCAGGTTTCCAAGGTTCATCTATCGCAGTTTCAGTGATATACATAGTGTCGGTAGGTGTTAGGGAAAAAGTCAAACTATCCCAGTCAATCTCCTCACTCATACGAACCCCAACAGTCCTGCCATAGAAATTCGGCTTTCAATCATTACTGTTGAAAAAATATCCATTTCTAGCCATTATCTTACTAAAAATTCAAAATCCTCCATTAGTTGAAATAGTGTATGGGACAACCTTCTATTCAAGAAATGTCTTCTGATTTAGCATTGAAAATAGAAGAGGTTGGGGCCCCCATTGGTATCGCAATACTTTGCCTTTCAATTCTACTATTTTTGCAAGGGCACAGGAGATTGCCATTGGTTTCATTCATCATCGGAGCTGCAATCGGGTACTATTTATCTCCTCAAGTGACTCCTATTGCTGCTGACTTAGAATTATCTTTAAGCGCAACACAGATTACCGGTATAGTCTGTTTTGCAATCGGTGCAATATTGGCAAGTTTAGTTAAAATGTCCACTAGAATGTTAACATCGGCCTTTATTTTCGTAACCTTTTCTACAGGTATTCAAACATTGAATAATTATGGCTTTGACGTAGAAAAGAGTAACTTATGGAGTGGTATTGCTGCTTTAGCAGCATTATTTTTTACAATGGGAATCAATCGGATTTTACCAATGATAGTTTCAGCAATTTTTGCCGCTTATGGCTTCTTAGTGTCTGCACTTTTAATCACTGGAAATCCTCTCTCTACATTCGAACCTGTAGAATTCAAAACCTTTGCATTGATGTTGCCAATTTTTGTTTTCAGCATTTTCTTACAACGTGTAGATGTCAACAAGTTAGAAGAAAAAGAGTTGGCTAAAGACGACCCAGAACCTGAATATGTTGAAGCACAACAACATTTCATACCCCTATAATCATACGAAGCCCAATAGGAGTCCATTGTTTGGGCTGTATGTTGAGGCTTATGCAATTCGACGGCAGACTCGGGATAATCAGTGGCCGATACCACTCTGTCGATTCCTCTAAAGGAGATAATGGCCCCCAGACTATTCTCGAAGTCTTCGGTAGATGTGAAGATGGGCGGTCTGTTTGTTTACTGGTTTCAGGAATGGCTCCAACATTCGAAATAACTCCTCTAAGTACTTGGCAAGAAGGGCAAGAAATTCCAATACCTTTCATTGATAAATTAAAACGACTCGAAGCGAACGAAGACATTGTATCAATTAGTGGACCTGAAATGAAACTAACCGATCTTGGAATGCGTCCAATTTGGAAGGTAACCGCTCGCCAACCATTTGTTGTGCCTGGACTTAGGAAATTTCTAGTCAAGCAATCTTGGCAAATTTTTGCAGGCGACATTCCCTTTGTGAATCGTTTATTTTTGGATAATGACTTGAGTATGCATATTCATGCGAAGGGCGAAATAATCGATTCTAGAGACATAATAGGAAATGATGAGGAACAAAGATTCAACGTCCTAAAAGCTGGAGGCGCAGGAAGATATGCTGTCGATATAACAGTATCATGCGATATTAAAGATCTGTTAGATTGTGACCCTTTCCAAGTACCCTTCAAGGTTTTTTCTTTTGACCTTGAGACCAGTATAGAACACGAGAAGATACTTTGCGCAGCAGCATGGATTGAAGATATGTCTAGTGGTGTTCGTCAAGAATTTTCCTTCGAGGGCGATGAATCATACATAATGGAACAATTAACCTTAGTTGTTAGAGGGCAAGACCCAGACGTTATTACTGGATATAATATCGATAATTTTGATTTACCAAAACTCAATGATAGAATGGATGTTAAATCCAAAAAATCAGATTGGCGTAAGCGAGCCTCTTTATTCGGATGGGGCAGGGTTGAACAATCAGAATCAGAACATAAGAGGACTAGAACAGGACTAATGCCTAGAAGACAAAGCAATCGAGCATGGAATGTGGCAGGGCGAAGTATTGTTGATGCTTGGTGGCAGGTTCGCATGTCATTAAGACCGCAAAGAGAGACGTTATCCTATGTTTCAAATCTATTATTTCCAGAAGATGAAGATAAGCATAAGATGGACGTTGATGCATCAAAGATGGATCAAGAATGGGCCGATAGACCCGATGTTGTAATGGAGTATTGTATTAGGGATGCCGCATTACCACTAGATATTCTAAACCAGTTACAAGTTGTAAGGCGTAAAGAAGCGGTTGCTGCCGTTGCTAAAGTTTCCTTTGACACTGCAGCTAATGGTAGCAGTAGTCAACTTGTCGATTCGTTAATCATTAGACTGGCTGATAGAGAAATGGTAGCA
>MDTA01172597.1_pt1 | contig 10602 bp, 18 predicted proteins | sample 811151 | NCBI WGS metagenome assembly MDTA01 (sample SAMN05326648, study PRJNA326480) | marine metagenome | isolation source: seawater | place: Indian Ocean: South | collected 2010 | reverse complement strand
GGGATGTTGCTTGATCCCTCTTCAGCTTCCTCGTACATAATTTCAGGTATCCATTTATTCGACATTGTCTTTCTCCTTTTAGATAAGACAAGTATAATAAATTATATGAATGAATAAAATATATTTTTAATTTCTAATTGTATCTATAAAGTTTTGAAACTTTATTAAACGATTATCATCGAGAAGGCCTTCGTCTTTTAACTTAATAATGTCAGCAACAACGCCTGCCTTACCAATATAAGTGCCAGCCAAACTATCCTTTAAAACTGTAGTCGTAGACCTTCTAACGTCATTAAGAAATGATGTAACAGCATGAGGAAGTTTTCCTGCCAATCGATCTTGTTCTGTCATTTTCCCTTGTGACTCGTAAAAGTTTATTATATTGTCCACAGTTTCCTTGTCTATAGGTAAATTAAGTGCGCCAAATATGCTTTGCATCGTAGGCAGTAGACCCCCTAAATCTGTATTAGTATTAGCATTTTGCATTGCTAGATATCTGTTTCCTAATTTTTCGAAAGAAGTGTCAAAACCTTGTTGTATTTTTCCAGCATTTTTAGAAGAGCTTTGCGCCGCTGTGGCTAGTGCTGCCATTAACATGACTGTATCTTTCTCTATGCCTATAGGCTTTATGTTTTCAATTTGCTTTTCATATACTTCAGCCATGTCTACATCGCCAGGGTTCAAGACAGAAACAGTCGTTGACTTACCACCCGTTGATACCTTTCCTGTTTCCAAATAATCATTAGCCCACCTTACCATATCGCCGTATACGTCCGGGCCTGATATCTCGCCTGTTGCTCTTATGGGTTTTTCAGTTAGCAGTTTGGCGCGAATTAGTTTTCTTAGATCATCTTCATTAATCATCATAAGCTTCACCTCTTAAGAATTGTCGTAATGCATCATAACCAAAGTCGTCACTTTCATTGAGTCTAGGTTCATTGCTGCTCAATATGACTCTATCGTTTTTACGCTTCATGCTACGCAATGTTGATATAGCATTTTGCAAATACGCCACCTCTTTTCGCTTAGTCTTTCTAGACTCACCTACTTTAAGTGAATCCTTAATTACTTTGAGTTGTTCAATGATACCTTCGAGAAGATCAGAGTATTCTTGTGTGTTTGATTCAGGTAAATACATTTTATCCTCTTAATCTATTGTATACTGTTCTTACGCTCGAAAAATCTTGAGCTTCATTAACTTGAATGGGTGGTTCATCTTGTGCAGGATCATCAGACTGTGCCTTAGGCTCTTCCGGTTTTTCTGCTGTAGGTTGCTCTTCACTTTCTGTGTCCTGTGTTTCATCGTCAGATTTGGGTTTTTCTGCCTCGTCTCCAGTTTGCTTTTGCGTAATAACATCAGCAAGATTTCTCATAAAAAGAACAAGAACTTTCTGATCTTCCTCTGATAAACTATCATAATAGTCAGCAACTTCATTACGAACATCTGCACTTTTGAGTGACTGTCCTGATCTCAGGTTGTTGATATTTCTTATAAGTGCATCAAGTGAAGGCCTTTTATCTTCAGAGTCACTTTGAGGTTCTGCCTCCTCAGGCTCTTCTTCAGGTGGATCCTGCTCTGCATTTGGATCTTCTTCCTCATTCTGTTCTTGCGTTTTTTTACCCTTTCCAAGATTATAAGTTTCCTTATCTTCATTGTAAGCTAACTCAAATGTAGTCTTATATGGATCTTCACCCTCTTGTAAGACTTTAAGAAACTTTGTTAATTCCTCAACTGATTTTATATGTAGATTCATTACCTCACCTCAAGTATTATCGTTACTCATTAATTATCTCTAAAGTGTAGTTATATACACCTCGTTCTTTAGTCGAATGTAAAATATTCTTCAAGGACACTTTAAATGTATCGATAGTCTGTTGTTTGTCGTTAGCTAGTAATATTCCAGTTGTGTGCTTGTTGTATACAAACTTAAGCAAATTAATGCTCCCACTAATTTCAATGAAACCTTCGGCCAGATCAACACACTGCACGTCATAGTATCCGTCATCAATCTGAAATAGCAAGTCATTTGAAACAAAATTAACTTGGTCGATTGAATTATTGTCAATAAAACTCTGCTCATCTATTAAGTGCTTTATTGAGTCACTGACTAGAAAGGTAGAGCTATTCTGTTTCAAAATATCTTGTTTCTTTGTATACTTCATCACAAAACTCTGCTAATTCAATGTCTAGTTCTGTCACATCCATGACATCCTTTGTTTGCAACACGAGATTGACTTCTAGTTCGTCAATTGTAATTTTTGCATGATGATTAATCTTTTCTTGTTGTGATATGGTCTGTGCCAGAAAATACATTAAAGATTTAGCGCTACCAAAGATGTAATCTCTTGTCATGTAATCACCAGCACCGTCATTTAAAACTTCCCAGTCTGACTGTTCTGGAGATATTGGTAGATCTAAGTCTTCATTTTCTAAAAAATTTTCAGTTTCAACGGATTCAAATAGACTTCTAAATTGACGACCTTCCATCTGGAGTCTTCGATCATTAGATATTTTTGATACCATGTTCAACAATGCTATAGACATTTACTAATTATCCTTGATAGTTGCTTAAGCTTTCGCATTCTACTCTCCTGCATTACACCCTGCTTAACATCTCCTAAGTATTCAATGAGAGCATCTTCCAGCTTTTTCATTACATCGTCAGGTTTAAGATCTGACTTTTTACTCATCTTTTTAAACAATGAACCAGGTGCACCTTTTCCTTTTAATAAATCATCATAAAGATGCTTGTACTGATAGTCAGAATCTGCCATATTTAAATTCTTCATTTGTTCTGGCGACAAGAAAACAAAGTCTAGAATTTCATCCAGCGCTGCTAGGTAGGTTTTCTGTATTTGCTGATATGCTGTCTCATCAATACCTTTAGAAGTAAACTTTTTAGAAGTCGCAGTTAGTTTACCATCACTTAACTCCTTTTCTGTAAAAGCAAAATTACTCTTTCCTGTCACATGTTCTTGGAGCTTTTTACTCTCAGCTTCTGATAAATTGTAGGGTTCAGCAGCTAAAATATTTTTTACAATTCCTGGCCCAGCAACATCTCTCATAAAAGTTGTGGCTTGCTTCTGAATCTCAGCATTTGCTTCGGCAGCATTATTACCGACCCGAGTATTCATCAATCTGTTGACTTCATCGTTATCTGCATCATCGTCTGACAGATCTAAAACATTCCCCATTTGTTGCACTATATCATGAAGCTGTGTAACATCACTAATTAACATTTGCATCGCTTTTGCAGCGTTAGGATTACTTTCTAGATCATAACTGGCAGCAAACTGGTCTTTAACATTAAACATCTGTTCAACGATTTTCTTATAAGTATCAGAGAACATTTGTGAAAAAGCTGCGTTACCCTTGTTGCTTGGATTAGCCATTTCTTTAAGCAATGTTAAGAATTTAATTTCAACATGCTTCTTATACCACTGTCTAAGCCCTGATACGCCTACAAAACCTAGATACTCTTTTAGGTCTGTGTAAGTCTTTTTCTCGAGCTTAGGATCTTGAATTGGTTTTGGTAATTCTGCTGTTTGTACCGGGGCAGCTCTAGATTTATAGTCTGCTAATAATTTTTCAAATCCAAATATTAAATCTGCAGGATCCATGTTATGACCCTGAAATTGCATAGCTATGTCACCGGTTCCTGTCAATAAACCCTGTATTGCCATTTGCACTAATTCTTCCACAGCATTAACATTTTTCGAATCAGCTAGTGATCCGTCTTCTGGAGCACCTGCTTTTACTAATATTGCTTCAAATGCCGGCTGTATCAAGTCAGCAGCAGCTTCGCTGTAAGGATCGTAAGAAGCTTCAATGTCAGAAGGCTGCGCAGCTGCTTCTTCTTCTGCTTGTGCTTGTTGTTGGGCCTCTTGTGCTCTTAACCACTGTGCGGCTACATCATCTTTGTCACCAAAAAAGTCATCCTCAGAATCATCGCCGGGATCATCTTCCCAATGACCAGACTCTAAAAGTGATTTAATCTTATTAAATGCATTTGATACTTTTCTTTTTCGAGATTCAGTTTGCAATTCTTTGTCTTGCTTCATATCATATATGTCATCAAGTAAACTATGCATTCCTTGATAGAATTTCTCTATCATTGCAGGATCAGTCGGTACCTCTCTCGCAATAACACTAGCAGAGTCTGATAACTCTGAGAGGCTTCCTGGAATAAAATCCGGATCGCCAACATCAGGTTTAGCTTTGGCTAGTTGTGTTGACATCATCTCAACAGCTTTGATCGGTTCTTCTTCAACAGCAAATTTATCTATATCGTCTTCTAGCGGGACATAATTTTCTGTCATTAGAGATATGAATTTCTCCAAGACGCTTTTGTCTATAGTAACTTTCATTATCGCAACTCCATAATTCTGTAATAACTATGTTTCAAACAAGCTAATTTACTGGTTAACTGCATAGGTAATTGCAATTGTTGATGCTGTACCAATAACGAAGCCCGATGTGATTAGAACGATTGGGCGTGTTGGTTTCGTCAATTTTTGTAAATCTTTAATTCTCTCGTCCCTAAGTTCAATTTTATTTTTTAATATTGCGTTGTCAGACTCGAGTTTTATCTTTAATTTTTCTAACTCATAAACATGAAGTGCTTGGAGTTTTTGTTTCTCGTATTCAATTTGTATCTCACACTGTTCAGCTTTGAACTGATCTTCGATTGATATTTTGACGATTGCTTCATCGTTAAGCAGTCTCCCTGTAAATGGAGCCGGTTCACCTTTTTCTAGCGCAGCAAACTGAGGATCAGCAAAACAAAGCGCTGACAATAATAGTCCTAACATAATCTCTCCTTTTGTAGATTATATTAAGACACTTAAGATTCGTTAATCCCCATGTCTTTAAGTATGCTATCTAATTTATCCGGATCGTGTTTGACTTCTTCGATCATCTTTTTATAAGCTGCATCCTTTTCTCTGTTTAGTGCACTTTTATCATCATCGTATTTCTTTTCTAGATCTTGAAGTGCCTGCTGGTATTTAATCTCAGCAACAACCAACTTTTTTCTTTCTTTTCTTCTAGCTTTCTCAGCGAATTCAGATTCTTTTTTATACTGATCTCTTTCTAATTCCGCGTCTATTTTTAATCCACGTTGCCTTTTAGAACCCAGCATAAATGCTACTAAGCTGCCGGCAATTAAAATCAACCATTGCCAACGTCTTTTACACCACTGCCATGTTTTAGTAATCATCGTACCCTAGATTTCGTGAGTACAAAGCTTCGTCGTAAGCGTCGCCCTCAATTGATGCGAGAACATTGTCGTTATAATCATCTAGCGAATACATGCCCCTTGAATAATCTCGCTTCAATATGTCATAAAGCATATAATCATTTTGATTGTTGACTTGATAACCTGTCGCAAAGTCGCCTGTGGCGAGCTGTATTCCATCACTACTAACAACTTGATTAATCGGATCGTAATCTAGGTCACCGTTTTCAATAGCATTAGATATCATTTCATCACCATGCCTATCAAAATCATACTGAAATATATCATCATCTGAGTCTGTCTCCATAGGAGTAGGACCCGTATCATAATCAGGTACGGGATGCATCATCTCTTTCAGTATTAGTCGGCGCAATGATTTTCTTGTAAGTTTAAGTTTCATTTTACCCCTTCCATATCTTCGCAAAGTCAATTGCTGACTGCCCGCCGATGTAACACATTGCAATCATCCCCCACGTATCCGGATCTAATCCTGCCCAGACAAATAGGAAAGTTGCTGACATAAAGACAAGCAATTTTCTTGATACAACTTTTTCTTGGACTGCGTCTAGTACACCTTTTGTCTTGCTATCGAGATAAAGTTTACTACGTGCTTCATCAGATATTTTTTTATTGGCCAACTCTTGAGCTTTTTCTATAACTTGATCTTTATTCATGTCTTACTCCTTAAAAAACCTACTAAACATGCCTCGATTCGCGAATTTTTCTCTGTTCTTAATACCCCTTGCAATCATTTCTGGGCTTTTAGGATCTAAATCTCCCAAGTCTATACTTTCTGCAGCTTCACGTTCTTCAGGTGTCAATCTTTCCTCTTCTCTTTTAATGTCGCGGGTTAGCTGAGCAATTGCATCTTTATTGCGTTGTTCAGCTGCCGTCCATTCCCAAGCAGCATTTTCAGATTCTTTGCGGCTAGCCGCTTTAGATGCATCATCCATATTGTGATCGATTAGTGCTTCTAACTGTCCCTTGGAGGAAATATTTAAATCATATCTTGGATATATTGTATACTTTTTATTATTACCCTCCCATGTTTCTACACCTTCCTTTCCGCCTGCTTTAGTACTTGTTCTATTATAAGTAACCCCCTTGTAATTATGTACGCGCGGATTAGGATCTGGCATACCTGGTGTAACTATAACGCTTTCCATTATTAATTTTCTAAGCTGACTTCTTGTAATTTTCATTTAGTTCTCCTTGAGCGGATCTTGTGATTCTAACATAGCATAAATATCATCGACGTCGGTCTTTGTATATTTTTTTGCTGATTTATCTTGTGATTCTTTTATGACTTTTAATTCGTCCAATATTCCTAATGCATCATTTGACTCGAGTGCAACACGTTGGGCAAATTCTTCAAAGACTTCTTGCATAGAAAGTCCTCTCTCAAAACAAGCAATTCGAAATGCAGCGTGTGCTGATTTCGAAATATTGACATGTACAGATTTCTTTGAGTGTATCATCTACCCTCCTCCTCCTAGACCTCCTGTACCTCCTGCAAAAGCGCCTACGGCTAGAGGTACGTCCATGTCATCGCCTTCTTCTCTTGGGAATCGATCTAAATCAAATCCGGCATTGTACATAAGATCTTCAAAAGTGTTTAAGTGATCATCGTCGTACTGCTCGAGAATGTAATTCTTAGCACGATTGATGATAATTGTCTCGAGATTGATTTTCTTTCCTAGGTCAGGTGTGTTTAAAAGGTCACGGAGTTGATCAACAAAAGTACTCATGTTAATAGCAACAGGATCTAGTTTTGCCGGTTTTGATGTTTTGATATCAGCATTAGTTTCAACGTCTCCTTCTTCGCCTTCTTCTCCACCTTCACCTCCTTCTGCTGGTGCTTCATCACCTCCACCTTCATCATCTACACCTTCATCACCTCCACCTTCATCACCTCCACCTTCATCAGCGAAAGGATCTTCGTCTTGTTCTGTAAGCAAAAAAGACAAACTGGAATTATTAAGCGATTCCATCATTTCGCTAGCAGCGTTAAATCGTGCAGATCTCTGTGCACTTTTCGCCAAATCTTGAATTGCATGATCGATGTTCGTATCAGCAGAGTTAACTGACAGCGGTTCACCCGTTCGTTTAACGACTTTATAATCTTTAGCAGCTTCGTCAGCTTCAAACAGTAGCTTGTATATTGATTCCATTTTATCCCCTAAGTGCTTTTACTATTTTATCTGCTTTTTCAAATCTCTTATTAATAACATTCCAGTTAAATTGCTTCATCATTGCAACGACATATGTTTTGACGTCCTTGAGATAATCTTTGTAGTAGGCATGTTGCCAAACGTCCATTACAATTACCGGATATCCTCCAGCTGGAACGTTTTCACTGTGCAAGTCTATTATAGTATTCATAAATGTTTGTGTATAAAAATTATAATATGTCACAACCCATCCGCATCGAGAAGCTTTACAACATGCAATAAAATCTTTTTGCCAATCGTCGAATGAGCCAAAGTCTCTAGCTAATCTCATATAAGCTAGAGAATCCATCGTTATCTTGCTGTTAGGATCGTTAACGTTTGCAAAGTAGAGTTCATGTAAATAAATTGCGTTCATATTATAAGTCTCATCAATTTTTAGAGACCGGTAGTTTGAGTTATTTGAGTTCGCTGCAGACTTATCAGCTGCATCTAATTCTGCACTTATTTCATTAAATTTCTCAACATAACCTTTGTAAAGCTGCATGTGATTATTTTTATTAGCGTCACTGAGATATTCTGTGTTCATGTTGAATTGTTTAACATTTGCTACCAATGCTTCATTGAGAACGTCTTCGCCACTAGGTGTATTGATCTTCAGCGTCTCATTGATAATCTTTTTTATGTCTTGATTTTTTATCATATTTAAACCTTTACGCAACTGTGTAATTACCAAAGTCTTCTTTGGATATATCGATGTAAAATGTAGTATCTTCTTTTGGATCGTACCTATAACAGGTTAGGACAGGATTGTTGATATCACTAATGTCAACGTCGTACACTGTGTATTCAATACCGTTATCGTCCTTGATTAGTAAATGCCTGCCTATACTAAACTTTTCAGGATTATCTAAGTGAGGTAACCCATTTAAATTTTCTTTTAAATATTTTTTGGCGACATCCGCCCATTTATTTTTCACATTACACCCAAGTTAATCTACAAAATAATTATTCTCTTGAATGTCTTCTTACCTTAATATCAGCGTTTTTAAGTATATCAATTCCTCTTGAACCTTCATACTTCTGACAGTAGATTACTTCATCGATACCTGCATTTATTATAGCTTTAGCACAAACATCACAGGGTGACAAGGTAAGGTACATTTTTTTACTCTTATGATGATTATAATCACACTTAATTAATGCGTTAATCTCGGCGTGTATAAAACCACTGTGCCCTCTGTCTAAAGACTCTCTACAGTTAGGCCCGCCTTTTTGATCTCCATTGTAACCTATCGATAGAACTTGTGTATTGTCGTCAGTCACAATCACAGCGCCTACTTTATATTTTGGATCTGCAGATCTTTTGCTTATCATGTGTGCAAATTCAATCCAAATTTGATCCCACTCTGGTCTCATATGTTCTCCTGCTATGTGCAAGTCTCAGATATCTCTTCAATGGCAGAGTCAGAAATATTAACGATCAGCTTATAAAATATTCCGTTATTAGGATTTCCTTCAACAGTTTTTGCCGGCATTAAACCACTAAATTTTTCACCTGCTTCTGACGAAACACTTCTTATAACAACCCTATCATAATCGCCGCAGTATATTTGTAATGCTTCTTTAATAAACTCTTCAGGTCCTTCAGGAACAACAAAAAAACCACTCTCAGAAGATCCTTTCCCTTTTTGCATAAAATCTCGCCAGTAATTTTTAAGAGAGCTGGCTGGGTATATATCATTATCCATGTAAACGTGTATCGTTCCCATGGGCATTTCAATGTCTGGATTCGGTAGCATTCTTATTACTGTTATACCCTCTGCTTCAATCCTATTTATAACCTTGACTTTCTCAGGATTAAGCATACCTTTGATATCTATGTCAGGTTTGATATCACTTGGATTATAGTCTCTCGTATCAAACTCTTTGATAAGCTTTCTTAACTGACTTCTGGTTATTTTCATGATGACCTCTTTTACATAATTATGTGCTTAGGTATCAAATATATCATCAATGTGCTTATCTTTAGGCAGTGTAAATCCAGCAGCTTTTCTATGACCACCGCCTTTAAAATCTTTGGCAATTTCTGACACATCAACATGATCATGAAAAGATCTCAGACTCACTCTAGTGTGTTGATCTTCATGGCTGTAATACCATATAAGTGCAAAGTCGCAGTCAGGTGAAAGTTTAGCACCTATTTCTGACATCCAATGAGAAGAATTAACAACTAGGACGTCTAAGTCTTTGTACTTTTTAAGTGTTGCTTTATCACAAACCTTTTTAACTACAGTCTTTGAGTAAGCAAGTATATAGCTACCTCGCTTGACAGCGTCATCAAAAACAGAGTCATCTTCAAATTTCTCAAATTCTTCAAATTCAAAAGGAACCATATCAAATGCTGCACTAAATTCTTTCGAATAAGGTAACTCCCACTTCCAAAGATCTCTGTCAGTTATGTACTGAATGAATTTAGGCGGCTCCTTACCCGGATGAAAGAATTCCCATGCCATTGTTGCACCTGACTTATTCATGTCAAATATTGTATTTGATATATCGTGAAGTTCAACCATTGCAGACTTATGATGGTCGATGACTAGTAAATTATTTGCATCTTTAATAAGTTTTTTAGTTGTCTTATTGTCAAAGGAGAAGTCTAGTATGACAACATTCTTTCCTTTTACATTTGGTGGCTTACTGCCATGAGTACATGCGTAATACTCTGCTCTGTTACCTAAAAGTTTCCATGCTGAAAAAGCTGATCCAAAACCATCAGTACAGTTTGCATGATAGATAACACAGTCGACGCTGCTCGGTTCTAACATATTAATCTCCCAATCCTAGTGGCGCATATAACTATGGTGTTCTTGACATCTTGGCTCATAAAGTTCAGAGCCTCCAACTTGTATTTTTTTATTAGCATTACTCAGACTGTGTTGTTCTTTCTTAAAAGTATATCTTGCATCTTTCTGACATACTGTGCAGACTGCTTTGCATTTTACAATTCTTGTGCAATAAGGCATAATTTTCTGTATTTCTTCAAAAGGCTCACCTAAAAAGTTTAAATCAATTGAAGCGACAACAATGTCGTAACCCATTTTAAAGAGATTAATGCACACTTGTGCACTGCCTTCTATTAAAAACAGTTCATCTATGATTACACAATCGTAAAAGTCTGCACCCATATCATGTTT
>MDTA01184646.1_pt1 | contig 10603 bp, 10 predicted proteins | sample 811151 | NCBI WGS metagenome assembly MDTA01 (sample SAMN05326648, study PRJNA326480) | marine metagenome | isolation source: seawater | place: Indian Ocean: South | collected 2010 | reverse complement strand
TATGGGAAAGAAAAAAAAAGCAGAACTTGATAGACAAAAAGAAAGATTTATAAATGGTGCGTTAAAAAAAGGAATAAGTAAAGAAGTTGCAAATTTCGTTTTTACAAAAATTGAGCCTTTTGCTCAGTATGGTTTTAACAAGAGTCATGCTGCTGCTTATGCACTTATCGCTTATCAAACAGCTTACTTAAAAACTTATTTTAAAGAGGATTTCATAGCTGCCACTATGTCGACAGAGCTAACAAACACATCTAAATTAAGAGAATTTGTAGAGGAGTTGAAAAGATTAAAGATTGATATTGTAAGGCCATCAATTAACCAGTCATTCGCAGAATTCAGAGCTATAGATGGAAAAATATTTTATGGTTTAGGTGCAATCAAAAATGTAGGTTTTGAAGCTGTATCTAATATTATTACAGAGCGTGAGAAAAATGGAAAATTTAAATCTTTGAGTGATTTTATTGAAAGGGTAAATAGCAAAGATATAAATAAATTACAAATGGAAGGATTAACAAGTGCTGGTTCATTTGATGAGTTTGAAAAAGATAGGAATAAAATTTTTAATTCAATACCAAAAATAATACAGCAAATTAAAAACGCAAATGACGATAAAGAAAGCAACCAAAGTAGTCTTTTTGGTAATTTTACTTCCATTTCTAAAAATTTTGAATTTCTTCCTGTTAAAAGCTGGAGTCCAAAAGAGCTTTTAAATGAGGAATTTAAATCACTTGGATTTTATATTTCAGACCATCCTTTAAATGAATATAAGGAAATTTTTCATCAACTTAAAATAATTTCATTTGATCAATTTTACAACAATGATGAAAATGAGGGATTAGTTGCTGGTACCATTATGTCAATTCAAGAGAAAAAAAGCGCAAAAGGCACACCTTATGGAATTATTAAATTTAGCGACAGGGCTGGTGAATTTGAAATTTTTTTATTTGCCGACTTATTAGTTGCCAATAGAAATAAAATTAAAGAGTCCGAGTCATTTGTTCTAACTTTACAAAAAGATAAATTGATTAACGATACATCAAAAAAAAGAATAAACGTAAAAAAAATTGTTAGCTTAGAGGAAGTAATAAATAGGCCTTTTTCTAAAGTGATAATTGAATTAAATGAAAAGTGTAAGTTTAGAGAAATAAAAGATATTTTATCAATAAAAGGAAATACAGAAATAAAATTGGTTATTAAAAAAAATCACAAAAAAGCCTATTATTCATTACAAAGTTTGAGAAAATTTGATTTAAATCATCTTAAAACCTTAAAAACTAAGGAATATGTATCAAAAATAACAGTTTAGAGTATTGATTTTTCAGATCGTTTCTATATATCAGTAATCAATTTCGCACACAGTTATAAGGGCATTGCCCTACCGGTCCTATAATAGGAATTACTGTGGTGGATTAACCGGAAAATATGAATGTACCTAAAGTAGACATAAAACAATTGTTAGAAGCTGGAGTTCATCTTGGTCATAAAACTCTAAGATGGAACCCAAAAATGAAGAAATACATTTTTGGTGAAAAAAATTCAATACATATAATAGACTTAACACAAACCGTGGAATTTTTAAAAAATGCGCTTGTGCAGGTACATAAAACCATTTCAGCAGGCGGTAAGTTGTTAATTGTTTCTACTAAAAAGCAAGCTTCAGAACAAGTTAGCGAACTAGCAAAAGAAACAGGTCAATACTTTGTAAATTATAGATGGCTTGGAGGAATGTTAACTAATTGGAATACAATACAAAACTCTATTAAAAGACTAAAAAAACTTGATGATCAGCTCTCTAAAGAAAACTTAGGATTCACAAAAAAAGAAATTTTAAAATTTGGTAAAGAGAGAGAAAAATTAAAAAGATCATTAGGCGGAATATCAGAAATGAAAAAAACACCTGATCTAATTTTTATTATTGATACTAATATCGAGTCCCTCGCAGTCGCAGAAGCAAAAAAACTTGGAATACCGATTATAGCAGTTTTAGATACTAATTCAGACCCAACAGGGATAGAGTTTCCAATTCCAGGTAATGACGACGCAAGAAGATCTATAAATCTTTATTGTGAGCTTCTAAAAAATACTATTAAAGATGCAGAAAAGTTTATCAAGGGCCAAGATACAAAGAAACAAAATCAAGAAAAAAAATCTGAAAGTAAAAAATAATTCAGTTCAAAATGTCCGACAAACAATTACTTGATAACATTAAAAAACTAAGAGAATTGACTGGGGTAGGGTTTAAAGATTGCAAAATTGCAATTGACGAATGTAATGGAGATTTAGAAAAATCTATTGAATTTTTAAGAAAAAAAGGAATAGCAAAAGCTTCAAAGAAAATGAGTCGAACTGCTTCTGAAGGATTGGCCTTGATCAATATAGCTGAGGGGAAAATATCTATAATTGAAGTCAATAGCGAAACTGACTTTGTAGCAAAAAACAAGGACTTCATTTCTTTTTGTAAAGAGTTATCTCAAATAAATTTTAATTCACAAGGAAATCTTCAAAAATTAAATAACTCCAAAATGAAGAATGGCCTATTAGTCAAAGATAATCTTGTGAGTTTAATTGCTAAAATAGGGGAAAAAATAACAATCAGAAGAAGTAATTATTTTAATAACGACAATGGAGAAAATTTTTTTTACGTTCACTCTGCAATTGAAAAGAATATCGGCAAAATTGTTTCAATTGTTAAAGTTGAAGGAATAAGTAAAAATGACGATCTTGGATTTAAAATCGCAATGCATATTGCAGCTAGTAATCCCATTGCTATTGAAGCAAAAGATATAAAAAAAGACATTGTTGATAAAGAGCTAGAAATTATTAAAGCTGAAATAGTTAATTCAGGTAAACCAAAAGAAATTGCGGAAAAAATATCTAAGGGAAAAATTCAAAAATTTTTAAACGATAACTCTTTACTTAATCAAGAGTGGATAATGGATCCAAAAAAAAAAGTATCTGATATACTTAAAGAAGGAAAAAATAGTAATCAAATAAAAATTAAAAATTTTATTAGATATAAAGTAGGTGAAGGCATATAAAAATGAGCTTAGATTTTAATGATAAAAATTATTCTATTAAAATGGAGAAAAGTATTCAGTCTTTTAAGAAGGATATTTCTACATTAAGAACAGGTCGAGCAAATAACAATATGTTAGACACAATTAAAGTTGACGTATACGGACAACTTATGCCAATTGAGCAACTAGCAACAATCAGTGTCCCTGAAGCTAGATTAATATCAATTCAAGTGTGGGATAAATCAAACACAAGTTTAATAGATTCTGCTATACAAAAATCAGAACTCGGAATTAACCCACAAATTGATGGACAAACTATAAGGCTAAGAATACCTGATCTTACTGAGGATAGACGAAAAGAATTGATAAAAATTTTAAAAGGCATGGGTGAAAAAAGCAAAATTTCAATAAGAAATATAAGGAGAGAAGCTAACGAAGAATTAAAAAAAAAATTAAAAGATAAATCTATTTCTGAAGATCAAAACAAAAATTTTGAAAAATTAATTCAAAAACTTACGGATAGTAATATTGAAAATATCGATAAGATTTTGACTGAAAAAGAAAAAGAGATTATTCAGATATGAACAAACTCAACCATGTTGCCTTTATAATGGATGGCAATGGTAGGTGGGGAAGAAAAAAAAATAAAGGTAGAAATTTTGGTCACCTTAAAGGCGTTGAAGTTGTTAAAAACATTGTAAAAAACTCAATTAAACTAAAAGTACCAATAGTCACTTTTTACGTTTTTTCCTCAGAAAACTGGAATCGTCCTAAAACAGAAATAAAATATTTATTTACTTTGATAAATAACTATTTTTTGAAAGAAATAAATAACGTTATTAAACAAGGAATTAAAATAAATATACTTGGAGAAATAAAAAATTTGTCAAAAAACTTACAACAAACATTAAAAAGCACTGTGAAATTAACAAAAAGTAATAATAAAATAATTGTAAACCTAGCAATAAATTATGGTTCAAAAAATGAGATACTTAATTCTTTTAAAAAAACTAAAAAAAAATTAAATCTAAAAAACTTTGAAAAAAATCTCTACACAAAAGGCATGCCTGATCCAGATATTTTGATAAGGACTGGTGGTCATAAAAGATTGAGTAATTTCATGCTTTGGCAACTTGCTTACACTGAACTATTTTTTTTAAATAAGCTTTGGCCAGATTTTAATTATCTTGATTTAAAACGAATAATTGTAAAATATAAAAAAATTAAAAGAAATTTTGGATCTATATGATTAATAGTAATTTAAAAAAAAGAATTTTTACATCTTTGGCATTATTATTTTTATTAGCTTTAATTTTTTATAATAATTTTATATTAGTCTTTAGTTTTTTAATTATAGGCTCTTTATCAATAATTGAATATATAAATTTGATAAGGCGGGTATCTATTCATTTCATTTCAAAATTAATAACTTCAATTCTTTTTATAATTTATATCTTTTTATTTTGTTTCTACTTTTTCTATTTTTCAAGTTTAATACAATTTAAAATCTTGATTTTTACTTTACTAATCGGGTGTATTATTTCTGATGTAGCGGCATATATTTTTGGAAAGATATTAAAGGGTCCAAAGTTATCGAAAATCAGTCCTAAGAAAACAGTCTCAGGATCTTTAGGCTCGATTGTTTTTACATCCTTATTTATATCATTATCGTTAACCTATATATTTAATTTCTTTAATGTAAATTTTCTAATAATTGGTTTGATTACTTCAATTACTTGTCAGTTAGGAGATCTATTTTTTTCACTGTTAAAAAGAAAAGCGAATTTGAAAGATACAGGGAATCTTTTACCAGGACATGGCGGGCTTTTGGACAGAATTGATGGAATTTTAATAGGATTACCTTTGAGTTTTATATCCATACTAATTATTTTTTAAAATGAAAAAGACAATTTCTATTCTTGGTTCGACAGGTTCAGTTGGTCAAACTTCTTTAGAAATATTAAGCAAAAAAAAAAATTTTTTCGATATAAATCTGTTATACGCAAATAAAAATTTAAAACTTATTTGCCATCAAATAAAAAAATATAATCCTAAAATTTTCATCATTAATGATTTAAAAATATTGGAAAAAGTTAAAAAAAAATTCAAGAATAAAAAAATTATTATAAAGAATTTCATTGAAAAAAAAGATATCATTAAGTCAGATATCACCATCTCAGCTATACCTGGAATTGCTGGCCTTTCTCCAACATTGATGATGATCAAATATAGTAAAAAAATTTTAATTGCGAATAAAGAGTCAGTAATATGTGGTTGGAATTTAATTTCTAAAGAAGCAATTAAATTTGGTGTAAAAATAATTCCAATAGACTCAGAACATTTTTCTATAATGAAGCTTATCGAAAATACAAAGTTGATTGATGTAAAAAAGATATATCTTACCGCCTCAGGTGGACCTTTTTTAAATTATAAAGTATCACAACTTAAAAAAATTAAGCCCAAAGACGCAATAAAACACCCTAAGTGGAAAATGGGAAAAAAAATTTCTGTAGACTCTGCGAGTCTTATGAATAAAATCCTGGAATTATTAGAAGCTAATAAATTGTTTAATATACCACAAAACAAATTAGAGATTTTAATACATCCTAATTCATTGGTTCACGCAATTGTAGTTTTAAAAAATGGATTAACAAAATTTATTTATCATGAAACTTCAATGACTGTTCCTATTGCAAATGCAATTTTTGAAGATCAATTAAATATAGAAGATTTTTATAATTTTAAAAAAAATAAAAAAAAAATAATTATAGAAAACTTATTTTTTTATAAGGCTGATAAAAAGAATTATCCAATACTCAAATTAAAAGAAAAAATATTTCAATTTCCTTCATCACCAATAATTATTAATGCAGCTAATGAGGTATTAGTTGATCATTTTCTTCGAAAAAAGATAGCATTTTTAAGTATTTATAAAATCATTTTGGGTATTCTGAGAGATAGAAATTACAAGAAATATGCTATAAGAAAGCCTTATAAAATTAATCAAATAAAAGATATAGATAACTGGTCAAGAAAAAAAACTTTGGAAATTATAAACTCAAAAAATGATCAAATCAATTAAACTTTTTTTTATTATAATTCTTTTAAATATTTCTATTTCAAAAGCAGAAATTATTAAAAAAATTGAAATTACTGGAAATAATAGGTTTAGTGAAGAAACAATAAAAGTATATGGAGATATTAAAATTAATAAAGATTACTCAGAAAGAGAAGTAAATCAAATACTAAATAATTTATACGAAACTGAATTTTTTGAAGATATAAAGATAAATCTTAAAAACAATATTTTAAAAATTTCTTTAAAGGAATATCCAGTTGTAAATCAATTAATTTTAATCGGTGAACCAAGTAAGAGATTTAGAGATCAAATTATTAAGATTTTAAAAACAAAACAAAATAAATCTTTTATTAAATCAAATTTGTCCAAAGATATTGAAACAATAAAGAATCTGTATTCATCAAATGGATACAATAAAAGTATTGTGGAAGTTAAAGCAAAAAATTTAGATGAGAACAATATTGATGTAGTTATTGATTTAGACAAAGGTAATATCACTAAAATTTCGTCTATCAATTTTATAGGAGATAAAAAAATTAGAGAAAGACGTTTAAGAGATGTAATTGCTAGTGAAGAAGATAATTTTTGGAAATTTATTTCAAAAAACACAAACTTCAGTGAAAGACTGGTAAATTTAGATATTAGATTATTAACAAATTATTATAAATCTCAGGGTTTTTACGACGTAAAAATAACTTCCAATTCAGCACAATTTAATAAAGAGGGAAATATAGACTTAATTTATTCAATAGATGCAGGAGAGAGATTTATTATAAATAAAATTTCAACAAACGCAGACTCAGTTTTTAATCAAAGTTTGTTTTTTCCACTAAAAAAAATATATAATCAATACATTGGCGATTATTACTCACCTTTCTCAATCAAAGAAATTTTGGAGGAATTAGACAATTTAATTGATAAAAACAATCTTCAATTTGTTGAACATAATGTTGAAGAAATAATAGATGGCAACAAAATTGAGATAAAACTAAATATTTTTGAGTCTGAAAAAGTTTTAGTTGAGAGAATTAATATTACAGGTAATAATGTAACAAACGAGGATGTAATAAGAAGTGAACTATTATTAGATGAAGGTGACCCTTTTACTAACCTTGGATTAGAAAAATCCATTTCAAAAATTAAAGCAAGAAATTTATTTAATAATGTTAGTTCATCTGTTCAAGATGGTTCGGAAAAAAATTTAAAAGTGATAAATATTGATGTAGAGGAAAAACCAACAGGAGAACTCAGTGCCGGCGCTGGAGTAGGAACAAATGGAGGTACTATTGCTTTCAATGTTTCTGAGAACAATTGGCTTGGTCAAGGAAAAAAATTAAATTTTCAGATTGAGCTTGATCAGGAGTCGCTCTCAGGTACAATAAACTTTACTGATCCAAATTATGATTTTTTAGGAAATTCGTTAAATTATTTTGTAAGCAGCTCTACAAACGATAAACCTGATCAAGGGTACGAAAACAAGATTATAAATGCTGGTTTAAATACTACATTTGAGCAATTTAAGGATATTTATGCTACTTTGGGTGTTTCCGCTTCTTACGATGACTTAACAACTGACAACTTAGCCTCTTCAACATTAAAAAAACAAAGCGGTACTTTTAATGAAATAGCAGGGCTTTATGGTTTTAAATATGACGGAAGAGACAGAGCTTTTATGCCCACAAGCGGATCTGTGGTGAGTTTTAATCAATCAGTGCCAATATTTGCTGACAGAAAATCTATATCAAATACATTTACAATGAGTAGATATAAATCAATAAATGAAAATATCGTTGGTGCTGGAAAGTTATACTTGTCTGCAATTAATGGTATCGGAGATGATGATGTAAGATTGAGCAAAAGAAAAAATATTAGTTCCAAAAGATTGAGAGGTTTTGAAAGAGGAAAAGTTGGTCCCATAGATGGAAATGATCATATTGGCGGAAATTACGCAGCAGCAGTTAATTTTGAGGCAAATCTACCAAAGTTATTACCAGAGTCCTCTAGAACAGAGGTTGGACTGTTTTTGGATTTTGGAAACGTTTGGGGAGTAGATTATGATGGTGATATAGGAGACAGCAATAAGATAAGATCTTCAACAGGTATCCTAACAAGCTGGATTTCACCAATAGGACCAATGACTTTTATTCTATCTTCAAATCTGTCAAAAGCTGACTCTGATGTAACGCAAAGTTTTAATTTTAACTTAGGAACTACTTTTTAAACAGGAATGAAAAAAATTTTTCTATTAACATTTTTTTTTATAAGTTTCTTAATAAGCAATAGTTTATTAGCAGAATATCCGAGATATATTGATTTTAAATATGTGCTAAATGAGAGCGTCGCTGGAAAAAAAGCACAAGATGATCTAAAAAAACAGTATAATAAAGGCGTAAAAAATTTGACGGCTAAAGAAAAAAAATTACAAGAAGAGGAAAAAAAACTAATTCAACAAAAAAAAGTTATTTCCGCTGATGAATATAAAAAAAAAGTTACTGAATTAAGAAATAAAGTTAAAGATCTTCAAAAAGAGAAAAACCAAATCCTTGAAAAAGTTGCAAATCAAAGAGCTAAAGCGAAGAGTGAGCTCTTAAGAAACCTTAACCCTATAATTAAAGAATATATGGTTGAAAAACAAATTAGGATGGTTATTGATAAAAAAAACCTTATTTTAGGTGATGAAAACTTGGATATAACAAAAGAAATTATAAGTCGGTTAAATGGCAAGCTTAAATCAATAAAATTAAACTAATTAGTTTAATGAATTCGATAAACTTTTTTAAAAAAAAAAATTTCAAGATAAGTAAATTATTTCCAAAATCTAAATTTAATAATGATATATTAATTCAAGATGTAAAACCTCTAAGTACTGCAAACAAATCGGACCTTACTTTTTTTGACTCAATTAAATATAAAGATTTTGCATTAAAAACTAAAGCTAAATTTTGTGTGACTACTATCAATCTAGAAAAATATTTGCCAAAAAATACAGAAAAAATTTTAGTCAAAAATGTTTTACTAGAATTATCTAATGTACTCAAAAAAATCTATCCAACAGCAGATATAGATTATCCAGATTTCACCTTGAGTTCTAAAAAAAGCAATAAATACAAGTCTGTTAAATTTGGTAATAATGTTTTAATTGGTAAAAATGTTAAAATAGGTAAGAATACTGAAATTGGATCTAACACAATTATAGAGCAAAATGTAATTGTAGGTAAAAACTGTGTAATTGGTGCGAATGTTATTATCAAAAATTCAATAATAGGAAATGAGGTTGTATTGCAGGATAATTGTAAAATAGGACAAAAAGGTTTTGGATTTATACCCTTAAAAAATAAGAATATTAAATTTCCACACATTGGCAAAGTTATTATTGAGGATTTTGTGGAGATAGCATCTGGATGTACGATTGACAGAGGATCCATTGATGACACACATATCGGAAAAAATACTTATTTAGATAATCAAGTGCATATAGCACATAATGTTAAAATTGGTAGAAACTGTATGATAGCTGGTCAAGTTGGTTTCGCGGGTAGTTCAAATATAGGGAACAATGTTTCGATTGGAGGTCAAGCAGGTATTTCTGGGCATTTAAATATCGGTGATAATGTTAAAATTGGTGGTGGTAGTGGAGTTGTAAAAGATATTCCTGATAACCAAATTATAATGGGTTATCCAGCTGTCTCTTTAAAAGAATTCTTAAAAGATAAGAAAAAATGAGTGTTTCAGAAATAGATAAAAAAAAAATTGAAAGTTTACTCCCGCATAGAGAACCTATGTTATTAATCGACAAACTTACGAAAATTGTACCATTAAAGTCTGCGACTGCTATTATGTACGTTAAAAAAAATGGTTTTTACGTGCAAGGACATTTCCCTGATCAACCTGTTATGCCAGGTGTATTAATAGTAGAAGCATTTGGGCAAGCGGCAGCAGCTTTGACGGCTCATGGTATTGATGCAAAAGAATATGAAAATAAATTGGTTTATTTAATGAGTGTCGACAAGGCAAGATTTAGAAGTCCTGTAGTGCCAGATTGTGAACTTCATTTGGAAATTGAGGCCATAAGGTCTCACGGTAGAGTTTGGAAGTATAAAGGAACTGCAAAGGTAGATGGTAAACGAATGGCGGATGCAGAGTGGTCAGCAACGATTGTTGACAGGAAATAATGATACATAATTCAAGCGTAATAGATAAAAATGCAAAAATTTCATCAAAGGTTAAAATTGGACCATTTTGTTACGTTGGACCTGATGTGGAGCTTTCTGATAATATTGAACTAGTTTCTAATGTTCATATTGAGGGAAAAACGATAATTGGAAGTGGTACAAAAATTTTCCCTTTTGCAAGTATAGGGACCCAACCACAAGATTTAAAATTCAAAGGAGAGAAAAGTACTTTGGTAATTGGAAAAAATAATATAATCCGTGAGTATGTAACTATAAATCCTGGAACAGCAGGAGGAGGGTCAAAAACAGTTATAGGTAATAATTGTTTATTTATG
>MDTA01005596.1_pt1 | contig 10603 bp, 7 predicted proteins | sample 811151 | NCBI WGS metagenome assembly MDTA01 (sample SAMN05326648, study PRJNA326480) | marine metagenome | isolation source: seawater | place: Indian Ocean: South | collected 2010 | reverse complement strand
TTACTCAGGGCTTCCGTTCCCGTTTTGATTTCGTTTCTGCGAGAGGAGCCACTTGTAGAAGTCCGGGTTGTTGTAAGTGCGAGTCCAGGAATCATGACCGACTCCGGGATAGACCGTGAACTTGATAGTGGCGCCTCCTTTTTCAAGCAGCTTGATGGTCTTCTGCTGGTCCGCAAGGCGAACCACATTGTCGCGGTCTCCGTGGAAGGCCCAGACCGGGAGATTGGCAAATGCCTTCTGGAGAGATTCCTTGTCCGTGATCCGGTTACCATGGCCGCAGATTGGTGCTGCCGCGGCGAAGTAGCCCGGGTGGCGGCTAACAATCTGGTAAGTTCCAAATCCTCCCATGCTCAGGCCGGTGATATAGACCCGGTCGGGATCGATCCGCCCGAGGCGCTTCTTCTCGAAATCTATGATGTTTTTTACCTTGTCGATGGGGCCCTCGGGATGCCACCAGAAGGACTTGGCGCTTTCCCTGTCCTTGCGGCCATCATTGGGGCATTGTGGTGCAATCATGATGAACGGAAAATGCTTTCCTTTCGCGATCAGCTTCGGAGGGCCGTGGACCAGGACGCGATCAAGGTTGTTGCCCCGTTCTCCCATTCCGTGAAGGAAGATGACGACGGGGAGCTTCTTCTTGCTGGTTGCGTATTCTCTGGGCAGGTAGAGCCAGTAGGGGACCAGATTGTCCTGCTTGGGAGAGACCTGAATCATCTTTCCTGCTTCTGGCGGGGCGGCAAAGGATCCCAGTTGGGTCAGGAGAATAGAGGACAGGGCAATGGCTCCGTGGATTATCTTCGTCATCAGGCGACAAGGTTCTGGGCCAAGCTCGCTCCGTCAAGCCCCGGATAACCCGGGGGATGGGGGATGGGGGAAAGCTTCCTTCAGGAGAAAACCGGCAAAACCGATCCATCACACATGGGAAGGGGGCGGTCTTCAATATCGTGAATCCTGCGATCCGGGGGGATGCCAAGGCAGTGGAAGATGCTGGCATGCAGGTCTGCGGGAGTGGCAGCGGCACTGTCCGGGAAGGCTCCATTCCTGTCGGAAGTCCCGTAGAGAAGGCCTTCGCTCACCCCGGCTCCGGCCAGGGCCACGGTATAAACACTGGGATAATGGTCTCGACCACCTGCTCCGTTGACCTTGGGAGTGCGGCCGAATTCCGTCAGCAGTACGACGAGAGTGTCATCGATACGTCCGCTTTCATGCAGGTCGTCAAGCAGGGCCGACAGTCCCTGGTCGAGTGGGGGCAGCATCTGCTTTTTCAGTCGGTTGTAGCCGTCCGCATGGGTGTCGAAATGGGCTCCCGCGCTTCCGTTCAGGTCCCCGGCTGCAGCGTAAACCGTGACCAGCGGAACCCCGGCTCCGGTCAATCGCCGGGCGGTCAACAGACTCTGACCGAGGACATGAGATCCGTAGCGGAGATGCTGGCGTTCGGGTTCGTCGTTAATCTTGAAGGCACGCCGGGTCTCTTCATCAAGCAACATGTCGAAGACCCGTTGTTGATAGTGCTCAAGGGGCTCAGTTGGCTGGGCGCTGCCTGAAAGCCGCGTCAGCAGGTTCCGGCGGTCCGCGAGGCGTTGTTCGTTCACACCGTCGATGAAGTCAAAGGATAGGTGGCCGGAAACTGGGGACTTTCCGTCATAGGGCGTGCCCTTGTCTGGCTTCATGATCACGGGGTCGTATTTCATCCCCAGGAATCCCGCGTGCTGTCCGTTAGCCCAGCCTCCGTCATAGATGGGATAAGGGAGGGCGACATTGCCCGGAAGTTTGCTTCCCGGGTTGTGCCGGGCATGGGCCACCATGGAACCTATGCTGGGCCAGTCCTTGCGGGTCCGGGGCCAGTTCTTGTCAGGTTTCTGTGGAGCATGCCCGGTAAGGTTCCAGTAGGCTGCGGAACGGTGCGAGGGCGCATCGTGATGCATGCTCCGGATGAGGGTCATGCGGTGGACCTGCTTGGAGAGCAGGGGTAGATGCTCGCAGATATGGTAGCCCGGGATGGTGGTGGGAATGGAGCCGAAGGCGCTCTTGATGTTGCTGCCTGCTCCCGGCTTCAAATCGAAGGTGTCGATGTTGCTGAGTCCCCCCCAGGCGAAAACCACGATACAGCTGCGGGCCTTGCCGAAACCCTTTGCTTCCGGTGCCACACTGGTGTTGGCAGCCTTGGATAAGGAGAGGTAGCCGGGAAGGCCCATGCCCAGTGCGCCGGCGCGCAGGAGGTCCCGACGGGTGAGACAGGGGCTAGACCTGATTGACCTCTTGGACTTCGACCTGCTCATGGTTACTGCTTCTTGTGTTATGCTCAAGTCATCCTGATTTGCAGGACGCTTGTAAACCTTTAGTTGATTATCGCACAATATCTCCGGCCGCATAAGCCGGAAATCCGTTTTCCCTAACCGGGGAAGTAATCCGGGAATGAGACTAACTCCCTTTCCGCTCGTCAGGCTTGGTCGATCCATTCACGGTTCCCCTGATGAGTTTTGTTAACCGGGTTTTTTTAGCATTTCTCGGAGGATCGTTCCTGGGTTTCCCGGCTCAAGCAGGAGAAGAGGAGCCTTTTCATGAGATCTGGGAGGAAGAGGTCCCGGTGATGGGGCATCTGGCGGTGGCGATGGATGGGACGGTACTGGTGTTCAAGGAGGAGCGCGCCCGCAAGCGTGTGGAGGTGAAGCGAAGCGAGGACGGAGGGAGGACGTGGAGTAATCCGATTGTGGTCGGAGACCGGGTCCGGATCGGATCCGATATGTCTGACGACGGGCGCTACAAGGGAGAGCATGTTGGCTGGAGCGAACTGGGAAATGTCGTGGTGGACGAAACTACTGGTGAGATCATGGTTTTTGCGATGGGGCTGGCGCCGAGCCGAACGCTCTACCGCAGCAGGGATCATGGTAAGACATGGCGGGCTGAGAAAACCATCATCAAGCCTGATCGGAATGGCTGGCTGGCGACCACCTACTGCTGCGATCCGGGGATAACCCTCCGGCACGGAAAGAAGAAAGGGCGCCTTGTGATGCCTTCGCAGGTCTTTGTGGGGTCTGTGAATGATGATGGTACCCGGACCTACCTGAACAAGGGTCAGGGTCGCAAGTTCTTCGCCAAACGTTACAGTAATGCCCTCTACAGTGACGATGGGGGCAGGACCTGGACTCCAAGCGAGCCCTTTCCGCTCCTGGGCACTTCTGAACCGGGCCTGCTGGAATTACAGGATGGCCGTATCTACTATAATGCCCGGACTCATGTGCGGGAGGGAAATAAGTTGGTTGGGCGAAGTGTTGATTGTGGGGAAAGCTGGGTGGATAGCCGCGAGGATGATGAACTGTTTGATGGTCCACCGGATGTCTACGGGTGCAAGGGAGCTCTTGCTCTGTTCACTCACGGGGGGCGTGAAGTCATGATTTTCAGTTCACCGGGACGCAGGGACAAGCGGGATGATATCACGATCCGGGCAAGTTTTGATGGAGGAGAGAGCTGGCCAGTCAGTCGTCTTGTAAGGGAAGGGCCGGGCAACTACACTTGGCTTGCAGCAGGCCGAAAAGATACCCCCAGTGCGGGTTTTATCTACCTGCTTTCCAACAAGGACTGGATGGCTCGCTTCAACGTTTCCTGGCTCATGGAGAACAGGAATTAGGATGCTTGTAAGGAGCCCTGAGTCCGGGGGGAACCTGCCTCCGGCAGTTGGGACTAGTCACGCGGACGACCAGCCTTTGTCCGGGGGGCTGCGCCATGGTGATTGGCTGAATCATCCACGGGATTTTCACGCTCTGATTCGGCAGGGAAGCCGTTTTCTGGAAATCCGCCGCGTGCCAGTCCGGTTGGGAGGGGCAGATGCATAAATATCCAAGATGAAAGTAAAATCCTTATTTCGCCTGCTCCCTCCCATGCTCCTTGGCAGCGCTTCCCTCGCAGTCGCCCAGATCGAGTCCGATATTGTTGTGGTTCAGCCTGGAGACATTAATGTTGATATCCTTATCCCGGACATCCCGGACATCCCGGACATCCCGGATCTTCCCCCGGTTACGGTGAATCTTGATTATGGCGATGCACCGGATCCCAGTTATCCAACGCTTCATGCCAATAACGGAGCGCGCCATGCCGTGGTTCCTTCCGCAGATGGATTTCTGCTTACCTTGGGGGCTCGCGTGGACGCCGAGCTCGATGGCCAACCAACTCCTTTTGCCTCTGGAGATGACGCCCTTGGCCCGTTTGATGACGAAGACGGGGTGGCATTCCTGAACCCGCTGCAACCGGGGGCCATGGCCAATATAGAGGTATGGGCCTCGGGAGAAGGGAAGCTCGATGCCTGGGCGGACTTCAACAAGAACGGGAGCTGGATGGATCCGGGTGAACATATATTCATCAGTGAGCCTCTGGCAGCCAACCTGAATGCCCTATCCTTCGCGGTGCCGGGTGCAGCGGTGCCGGGAGATACCTACCTTCGCTTCCGACTCAGCTCCCATGGGATGCTGGGGCCTGTTGGGCCAGCCGAGGATGGGGAAGTGGAAGATTATCTCGTCAAGATCGAGGAGAATGGAGACCCCAACCCGAATGGCCAAATGGATTGGGGGGATGCTCCCGATAGCTATCCCGTGACGGCTGCTAATTCGGGAGCATTTCATTTGCTGATTAATGACCTCATGCTCGGTAGTGCGGTTGATCCTGAAGGAAATGGTCAGCCTTCAATCAACGCCGACCGGGATGACATCGATTCGGCGGTAGATGACGAGGATGGAATCACCTTTACCTCGCCCATTTTCCAAGGTGGGCTTACTACTCTTGATGCCGTCGCAAGTGCGCCCGGGCGCATTGATGCCTGGGTGGACTTCAACGGGGACGGAGTCTGGGACCATCCCGGGGAGCAGATTTTTTCCAGTCATCCCGTTATAGCCGGGGTCAACAGCCTGAGCTTCCTTATTCCCCCGACTGCGGCTACCGGGGGGACCTATGCCCGCTTCCGGATCAGTTCGGGTGGGGGACTCGCTCCGGGTGGCGGAGCCTCGGATGGAGAAGTGGAGGATTACCATTTTGGTCTCGAAGGTGGAGGTCAGCCCAATGGAGAAATCGACTGGGGAGATGCCCCGGCACCTTATCTGACCCAGGATAATACCATTCCGATGCTTCAGGGAGCCCATCACCTCATAGCCAACGGGCTCTACATGGGAACCCGGTGTGATCCGGAGCCAGATGGCCAACCGGATCCCTGGGCCCTTGGAGATGATAATAACGGACCTGATGATGAGGATGGCGTGTTCTTCAGTTCCCTTCAGCAGGGTGTTGCAGCGCAGATCGGGGTCATTGCCTCGGCCCCGGGTTACATCAATGCCTTCCTCGATCTCAATGGGGACGGTGACTGGGATGATATTGGTGAGGTTGTTGTCCTTAACGGAGTCGCAGTGACAGGAATGAATGTCTACAATTTCACAGTTCCCTCGTCAGCGGCAACGGGAAACACCTTTGCCCGGATCCGGATCAACTCGACTGGAGGGCTTGGATCACGGGGACCCGCGAGCGATGGAGAGGTGGAGGACCACCTTGTCCACATCAAAGCCAACCAGCCTCCTGTTCTGGAGGACTGGGGTGATGCGCCCAATGTCTATCCCACTCTTGCGGCAAGCAATGGAGCTTCCCATGAGATTGACGATCTTTTCCTCGGGAAGAGGATCGATCCCGAGGGGAATGGGCAACCCAGTCCCCTGGCCCTCGGAGACGACAGCGATGGTAGTGATGACGAGGACGGGGTCCACTTCCTGACTCCCATGATCTCGGGATCGTATGCCCTTGTGCGGGTTCATCCGAGCATTACCGGAATTCTCGATGCCTGGGTCGATTTCGATGGAGATGGTTCCTGGATTCAGGCCAACAATCGGATCTTCAACAGTGTGACGGTGCATCCCGGAATGGTCCTGGCTTTCAAGGTCCCCAAGATCAAGAAGCCTCTCAAGACCTTTGCCCGGTTCCGCCTGAGCCATGGAGGGGCTGACTTCAAGGGGCATGAGGTTGGCGGCGAGGTCGAGGACTATCGCGTCAGGATCGGGAAGCACTGGAAGTGGGAGTTGAAACCCGAGCTCAAGCAGGGCCTGCTCAAGGTTAACTGGGAAGGGCAGCGTGGCATGAACTTCACCCTGCAGACCAGCGTGAGCCCGCAGGAGTGGATCCGTGAGAACCTGGGTGAATACGAAGTGCCCCGGGTTGACGAACTCTTCCCAAGCGGACTGGCCTGGAATGACGAATCTCCGGTGAGTGAGTTAGCAATAGGACCTGTGTCAGATGGGGAGAACGGTGATGACGGATTCCCCATGGGTGAATGGATTCCTGGTGGAGATGACAGCGTCAGAGGCAGCATCACGGTTAATATTCTAAACCCAAGAGACTCCGCAAACGCCGGAGACCCCATGGAGATTGTTACTCAGGAAATGTATCCTGACCGAGGGAAGAGCAGCCCTAAGATTGCTCATGGAATTCGCATTGATCCCTCGAAAAAGATGGTTCTCTTCAGGGTGATTGCCATGCCCGAATAACCCACCGGCATAAGCCCCCGGCATATCGCCCTGCGGGAAGGAGCCCGGTCCTGAAGAGGGCCGGGCTTCGTGTGCCCGGGGAAGATGCCTTACTCGGGCTTTTCTGGATTGGAGGGCCAGAGGGAAGAGAGGGTCTCCTTCACGATTTTTTCGGCGCCGATGGCAGGAGGACCCAGATGCCTGGTGTAGACCTGACCACCCCAGTTGGGAAGGCGGCCGGCCTCGTATCCTCCCCGGGCACCGAGGGCGAGAGCCTCGTCCACTGCAATGTAGCCCTCGTAACCATTGGTGAAGGCGAAGGTCATGGTTCGTCGGAAGGGGGCGTGTTTGTCGATCCAGAGTTCGTACTGGCAGAACATCTCGTGGGGCATGGTGGTGAGACACCATTCCCTGCCAAACATCACAGCATGAGCATCAAAACGGCGACCAGGTGGTTTTTCTCCCCTCTCAAGGAGTTTCTCGATCTGAAGGAGCTGTTTCATCCGGCCCGTATTCTTCTTCTCAAGGTCCATCATTTCCGCAAGAAGCTCCCGGTCGGGGAGGGGTGCGGAGGGCAGGGTGACGGTGGCGGATCTGATGGTGAACCCCGTGGCCTTGATCCTTTCACTGGACTCGATGGCCTTGAGGGTGGCGTCCCCAAGGCGATGGCCCGCTTCCTCGGCTTTCTGATGAGTGGAGCGCAGGGGGAAGCCGTTGATGTTGCCACCACAACCCTGGCCAAAGACGGTGATGACCTCCTTGCCAAGGACTTCCCGGATTCGTTTTCCGGCGGCCCCCGGGAAGTCCGCACTGGTGAGCTTGCTGGTGTGCGGGACAATCACCGGGTGGGCGGCATGTTCAAAGAGAACGGCGAGGGGTTTACCGGTCCGGGTGCTGTCAGCGACAAGGACGTTGACCCACGGAACGGCCGGACCCTTGCGGTTGACCCCCATGAAAACGTGTCCGTTGTTGGCATTGACGAGGCGCCGGTTGAAGCCGACCTGGACGCCCGCCCGGCCAGCCCGAAGGGTGACCGGTTCGGACTCTTTCCGGGCCTCCGTCACAACTGCGATGATTGCATCAAGGGTCTGGTCGTTCCAGCGGGAGCCTTGATCGTTGGATACCGTGGATCGGCCGCGGGGTCCTAGGGCGGCTGAGGCATGGGTGTGGCTGAAGTTGAGCAGGGTGTGGGTAACACCGCACTTCTTCCGGATTTCTGCTCGAAGTTGGTCGCAGGTCTCGAAACTGGCCATGATCAGGTCCAGTCCGACAACGGCGACAGCATTGCCCGCTCCGTCCTCAAGGTAGAGGCATCGGGCGAAGAGAGGGTCTCGTATCCCGATGCTTTTCCGGAAATAGTGCTGGATCTCCAGTCCGGTAGCCGGGGTGATTTCCTGTTCCGCGGCCCCGGCTCTGATTCCGGCATGGCTGGGCAGAAAGGAAAGGGCAGAAAGGCAGATGAAAATGATGGGCAATCTGGTAATCATGGCGAATTGCGGATGGACCCATATCTTTCCAGCCTGATCGCGCACGGGCCAGAGGAAAGGTGGGAATCGGAGGCGTGGAGACGAATAAGGACTGGAAGTGCTTTGGATTGCTCAGGCAACTCTGACGGTACAAGTTTGTCCGGTGCCTGATCTGGCAAGAGAGACTTTACGGGAGGCCTTCGGGTTCGAAGAGTTCCTGGACGGGCAGGCTGGGATCGTAGAGGAGATCCTGGCTTCACGAGATGGACTGGTGGTGATGCCGACGGGCGGTGGCAAGTCCCTGTGTTACCAGCTTCCAGCCTTGTGCCTCGAAGGCGTCACGGTGGTGGTCAGTCCGCTGATCGCTCTGATGAAGGACCAGGTTGATGCCCTGATGGAGAAGGGCGTGGCCGCTACCCTGATCAATTCCTCGTTGTCTCACTCAGAGCAACGGGAGCGTATCGATCGGATGCTCAGGGGAGACTATAAGCTGGTGTATGTTGCCCCTGAGCGATTTCGGTCGGAGGGATTTGTGGCGGCCATGCGGGAAGTAAAGGTGGGCTTGCTAGCGATTGACGAGGCCCATTGTCTAAGTCAGTGGGGTCACGATTTTCGCCCGGATTACCTGAGACTTGGTAAGGCGCGGAAGGCTCTGGGCAGTCCGCAATGTGTGGCCTTCACAGCTACGGCTACGGAGGTGGTAAGGCAGGATATTGTGTCTGTTCTGGAATTAGAGGATCCCTTCCAGAAGGTTACGGGTTTCGCGCGGGCGAATCTGAGTTTCAATATTACCCCGGTGGAGACCAAGGCGGCAAAGTTCAGGCGGACCCGTGAAATTCTGGAGGAACACCGGACAGGTATTATATACTGTGCGACACGAAAGCGGGTTGAGGAGGTCTCCGAGACCCTGAACAACTGGGGGGTGAAGTGTATTGGTTATCACGGGGGCATGACGGAGGAGGAAAGGGAGGAGACCCAGGACCGCTTTATCCATCGGGAGGTGGACGTAGCGGTAGCTACCAATGCCTTTGGGATGGGTATCGACCGGGCGGATGTGCGCTTCGTGATTCATTTCGAGGTGCCCGGCAGTATTGAGGCTTATTACCAGGAAGCGGGCCGGGCAGGCAGGGATGGGGAGGCTGCCCATTGTGAGTTGCTCTGGAATTATGCTGATACCCGGACCCAGGAGTTCTTTCTGGAGGGAGCAAATCCCGGTCACGGAACGATCTGTCAGGTGTATGAACACCTTCGGGAGGAAGCTGATGACCAGAGGGAGGTTCATTCCAGTATCGAAGAGATTGCCGGGGCGGTGGAGGTTAAGAACGGGATGGCGGTTAGTAGTTCATTGGCAATTTTGGGACGTGCGGGCTGCCTTGAGCGTTTCGACGTGCCTGGTCAGCGGCGACGTGGGACACGACTCAGTCAGTCGGCGATGGATTCCGGGGAACTGGAGATCGACCGGGACGCTCTGGAGGAAAAGGAGCGGCGGGACCGGAAGAAGCTGCAGGCCATGGTGAGTCTGTGTTACGGGGCAGCTTGCCGTCAGCAGGCCATCCTGGAGTATTTCGGCGAAGAGGAACCGGGGGAGTGCGGGAACTGTGACGTGTGCCGTAGTGACTACGGGACGGACAGGCGGGCTCCCACCGAGAGTGAGGACCTCGTGGTGCGAAAGGCTTTGAGTGGTGTGGCGCGGATGAGCAGGCGGACGGGAAAAGGGTGGGAGGGGATTTTCGGACGAGGTCGTATCGTGCAGATGCTGACCGGCAGCAAGTCGCAGGAAATTCTCCGGGTGCGGTTGCATGAGCTTTCGACCTACGGACTGCTGAAGGACCAGGGGACGGCATACTTAAACGAGCTCTTTCATTCCCTGCACGCCGCTGGACTTCTGGTGACCCAGCATGGGGAGTTTCCCCTGGTGACTCTTACTCCGAAGGGAGAGCAAGCCATGAAGGGTGAGGTGCGCTACAGTATTGTCTGGCCGGAGTCAGGAGGAAGGAATTCGAGGAAAGGGGCGGGCGAGGAAGGGGAGTTCCATCCACTGGACCCCGCGCTCTATGCCCGGCTCAAGGAACTCCGCAACAATCTTTCCCGCGAGCACAGGTTGCCGCCTTATGGGGTGTTTTCCAATAAGACTCTGGAGGCCCTGGCGCGGATCCGGCCTACTACGGTAGAGGCCGCGATGACAGTCAAGGGGGTGGGTGCGGTGAAGGCGGAGAGATTTCTCGCTCCCTTTCTCGACCTCTTCAGAGAGAGGGGCTGAGTTGTCAGCGCACAGGGTGACCTGTCCCCGTGCGAAGGACTATTCTTCGACGATGACAGCCCGAGGAGGCGGGCTGTCGAGGGAGAAGTCAATGCGGGTCCCTGCAGAAGGGGAGGATGAGGCGCTGAGGTTCTGGATTCCCAATGCTCTGCCTCGCTCCCCGGCGACGAGGGGGCTTTCTTTTTCCGGGACGACAAGGAGGGCTCGTGGGACTTCGGAGAGATCGGGGCCAGTTGGGGATTGAAGGGATGCCCCGCCGATGGCGCCCAGGGCATCTGCTGAATCCTGAACGGTGGCGGAGACCTCCTCTTCATGGGTCTCACTTAATTTCATGAAGGCGAAGATTGAGCAGGTGATCAGAAAAGAAGTTACGCCGAACACCA
>MDTA01019671.1_pt1 | contig 10605 bp, 10 predicted proteins | sample 811151 | NCBI WGS metagenome assembly MDTA01 (sample SAMN05326648, study PRJNA326480) | marine metagenome | isolation source: seawater | place: Indian Ocean: South | collected 2010 | reverse complement strand
TTATCGATCATTTTTAAATTAGCTTTTTCAGTTGGCAATGGGTACTCAGATACACAATGCATCAACTCAAAAGGACAATTAACTCTTTTAAATACTTCTACAGCTTTTTCAATATCTTCTAAATTTGATAATCCTGTGGAAATAAATGTATGTTTTTTTTCATTTGCAACTTTTTCAAGTAAATCGTGATACACATTCATTGCTGAAGCAATTTTATTATATTTTAGGTTATAATTTTCTAAAAAGTTTTGACTATTTAAATCCCAAGCTGAAGCAAACCATTCAATACCAGTTTTTTTGCAATATTTATCAATTTCATCATATTCGTTCTTCTCAAACTCAAGACCCTTTTTTTGATCTCTTTGAGTATTACCCCATGGGCTTTCTCTTTGGCTGTCAAGAAACTCTTGGCTATACACTATATTGATATCTCTTTTTTGAAATTTTACCGCATCACATCCACATTCTTTAGCTATATCGATTAATTGTTTAGCAATATTCAGATCACCATTATGGTTAATTCCTATTTCAGCTATAATAAAAATTGACATATAATGATGTTTAAATATTATTTTATAATTTAAATCAAGATATTATTGAACACTTTAATAAATTATAGATAATATCATTTTGATATCGATTTTAAAAAAATAAAAGCCTGATCAAACAAAAATTAAAACAATAATGACTGATAAAAAAACAAATTTCTTAGGTTTACCTGAAAAAGTTGTTTTTTGTAAATGTTGTACCATGTCAAATCAGCGCCCTTCATCGGTAATTGAATTTAAAAACAAACAAACAGAAAGTAAACCCACTCTTAAAATTAATGATGAAGGAGTATGTAGCGCATGCGAATACCAAGAGATTAAAGATAATAAAATTAACTGGGAAGAAAGAGAAAAAGAGTTAAAAAAATTATGTGATAGTTATAGAAAATCTGATGGAAATTATGATTGTATAGTACCTGGCAGTGGAGGTAAAGATAGCAGTTTCACAGCACATATATTAAAATATAAATATGGAATGAACCCATTAACTGTTACATGGGCTCCACATAAATATACTGAAATAGGATGGAAAAATTTTGAAAATTGGATACATGTAGGTGGCTTTGACAACGTACTATTTACCCCCAACGGAGTTCTTCATAGATATTTAACTAAAATTGCATTTCTAGATCTACTTCATCCTTTTCAACCATTTATAATGGGGCAGAAAATGATTGGTCCTTTAATGGCAAAACAATTTAATATTAACTTAATATTTTATGGAGAAAATCAGGCTGAATATGGAAATGATATAAAAGATAATTTCAAAAAAAATTTTGACAACAGTTATTATACTTACTCAAATTTAAGTGAAATAATTATTGCTGGAAAAAAAATTGATGAGATTTTAAAGAATACTAAATTTAAAATAGGTGATTTTAAACCATATTTGCCCTTAAATAAAAAAGAGGTAGCAAATTTAAATATAGATTACCAATATTTAGGATATTATTTAAAGTGGGATCCCCAAGAGTGTTATTATTATGCCTCTGAACATACTGGATTTCAAGCCAATACAGAAAGAACTCAAGGAAGTTACTCAAAATATTCTGGAATTGATGACCGTATAGATTGGTTTCATTATTATACAACACTTATAAAATTTGGCTTAGGTAGAGCAAGTTATGATGCAGCACAAGAAATTAGAAATAAAAAAATTACAAGAGAAGAGGGTATAAATTTAGTAAAAAAATATGATGATGAGTTTCCAATAAATTATTTTAAAGATTTTTTAGAATATATAGATATTTCAGAAAATATTTTTTGGGAAACTATTGATAAATTTAGACCGTCCCATTTATGGGAGAATAAAAATGGCAAGTGGACATTAAAAAATAAAATATGGGAAACATAAAGTCTAAAAATTATCTTAGAATTGTTGCAAGACTAGATATAAAAAATGAAAACTTAATTAAAGGAATTCATTTAGAAGGATTAAGAAAGCTTGGTGATCCAAATGAGTTTGCAAAAAAATATTATGATGAGGGGGTTGATGAAATTATTTACATGGACTCCGTAGCTAGTTTATATGGAAGAAATAGTCTTGAGGGCATTCTTGAAAAAACAGTCAAAAATGTTTTTGTTCCAATCACAGCTGGTGGAGGAATAAGAAGCATAGATGATGCTCGTAAAATGTTTTTAAATGGAGCAGATAAAGTTGCAATAAATTCTGCTGCTTTGAAAAATCCAAAATTAATTTCTGAATTAGCTAATACTTTTGGATCACAGAGCATTGTCATATCTATAGAGGCAAAGAGTATTGGTAAGAACAAATGGGAATCTTATATTGATAATGGCAGAGAGAGAACTGGCAAAGATGTTATTGAATGGTTAAGACAATCTATAAGTTTAGGGGCAGGTGAAATTTTGATAACATCCATTGACAGAGATGGAACACTTAGAGGTTTTGATTTAGATTTAATTGAAAATATTTCAAAAAATTCAACGGTACCAACTATTGTATCTGGAGGGATGGGTAAGATTTCTGACATCGAGAAAATTATAAAAGATGACAACATTAATGCTGTGGCTATAGCTGCATTTATCCATTATAAAAAAATGCAAATAAATGAAATTAAAAATGAATTAAACCAGTTTACAGATCGGATAAGGTTTTAAACTTCATGAGAAAAGTTGTTATTGTCGACTATGGATTAGGAAATATTTTAAGTGTTAAAAATGCTTTTTCAATGTTTGAGAAAAATACTTTGGTATCAAATGATTATATGGAAATTAAAAATGCAAGCCATCTTATAGTTCCTGGTGTAGGTTCTTTTAGTGAAGGAATTAAAAATTTAAAAAAAAAACAACTTGATTTACCTATTAAAGATTATTTTAATTCTGAAAAACCAATTTTAGGAATTTGTCTAGGTTTACAACTTTTTTTTTCATCAAGTGAAGAATTTGGCCATCATAAAGGTTTAGATCTTATAAAAGGTGAAGTGGTTAGAATAAATAAATATAAAGATTCAAATGAAAAATTACCCATAATAGGTTGGAAAGATTTATTGATAGAAGATTGTAAAATTAATTTTGAAAAAAATATAAAAACAACTTTTTATTTTGATCATTCCTATATGGTGAAACCAAATAATCCTGAAATCATAAAAGGGCAGTATTTATTTGATGAAATCAGTGTACCCTCATTTATTATAAATGAAAATTTTATAGGTTGCCAATTTCATCCAGAAAAAAGTGGAAAAATAGGCTTAAATTTAATAAATCAATTTTTAAATTTATAAAAAATATTAAAAAATTATAAAAACCAATTTTAAAAACAAAACAAATGATTATTCAAAAAATTGATGATTTAAAAAATATTCCTGAAGTTACTATTGTTGGTGGAGGTGTTTCTGCTATATCAACAGCTTTAACACTTGAAAGATTAAATATTTCTTCACTAATAATTGAGGCTGGGCCTGTTGGACCTAATATTGATGATGTTTCACAATCCTTTTATAACGGAAAGACAACAAAAGATGATTATTTTGATTTGAAGGAAACTAGAGTAAGAAAATTTGGAGGTTCGTCAGAGCACTGGGAGGATCAAGTTACTCTTAGACCTTTAGATAAATATGATTTTAAAGAATGGCTTTTTAAAAAGGAAGAGCTTGATAAATATACTTTTGAAGCTGCTAAAATATTTGAAGTAAAAGACAATTTTTCAAATAAAGATATAAGAGTAAGTGAGGGCATTCAAATTACAAAATTTATTTATGGTAAGCCAAAAAAACAAGGAAATCACCATGAAATTCATTTTGGAAAGAAATTTCTAAATCATATAAAAAATTCAAAAAAAATTTATCTAGTAGGCGATACAAGAGTTTTGTCTCTTGATGGAGAAAATGAAGTTGAGAAGATTTATTATATTAAAGATAATATAAAAAATGAATTAACTCCAAAAATTACTATCATGGCAACTGGTGGAATAGAAAATTCAAGAATTCTTTTGTACTCTCAAAAAATTTCTAAGAAAAATTTTTTACATAATATAAAAATTGGAACAAATTGGATGGAACACATAACAGGTTTAGTGATTGGATCATTTGTTGGCAATTATGAAAAATTAGAAAATTTAATAAGCTGTTTTAACAAAGAATTAGATTATAATAATACATATATATCATTTACAGATGAAACACTGAATAGATTAAATAGTCTTAATATTTTATTAAAATTTCAAAAAAATAAATTATCGAAAAAAATATTCTATCATCTAAAGTCTTTTTTTCAAAAGTTTAGTTTAATCTTAGATCCATTATTTAAAATATTGAATCTAAATTTTCCAAGTAATATAAAATTAATTGCAATGATAGAACAAAAACCTGATGAAGAGAATTTTATAAAGCTATCTGAAACTTTAAAAGATTCTCATTCTGTACCCGAACCAGAGCTAAATTGGAATTGGAAAAGTCAAAAAGATATTAAAAATTCTTTGAATATTTCAATTCAGGAATTAAATCTCTTTCTAAAAAAAAATAAAATTGGAAAAATAATTCCACAAAATTTTTTAAGAAATTATAAAGTGGATTACCCAAGTGATGCTATATACGCTGGTCACCATCATTTGGGAGGAACACAAATGTCCGACACAATCAAAAATGGTGTAGTAGATAAGAACTTAAAAGTTTTTAACCTAAGCAATTTATTTATAACCGGAAGCTCTGTTTTTCCTACTGGTGGGTATGTTCATCCAACCTTTACAATAGTACAATTATCAATTAGGTTGGCTCATCACATAAAAAAAATTATATCATAAATGCAAAAAAAAATTGAAGCCTTTAATAAAAATGGCTATTGGATTGAAAAGGATTTTTTTTCGTTCAAAGAACTAAAAGAAATGTTTCTTTTGTTCTATGATATTTCCCTTTCAATGCACAAAAAATTTTTATCTAGAAGTTCAAAATTTAAGGAATTAAATGAAATTAAATATGATAAATCCGGAATAAAGACCTTAGATAAAATTCTTATGGAAATTTTTAGAAAAGATAAAAAACTAATTGGAGAAATATATGATACCGTTTCTTACACATCAACTTTTTTGAGATTTTTATCAAACGAAAAAATTGAAAAATTAACAAGAAAATTATTAGAATTACCAAATAATTCAAGTCTGTATGGTTTCACTAATAGAGTAAGGATTGATCCGCCAAAGGATCAAAGAAGAACTTATGGCTGGCATCAAGAAGTTTTTTACACATTGCCGAAATCTAAATATTTACAAACCTGGTGTCCTATAATTAGAAATACAACAATTAAAAATGGAACTATTCAAATCTGTCCTGGATCTCACAAAGAAAAAATTGTTAAACAAGAATGGAGAGATTTAAAAGATAGAGCCACTCAAATAATTATAGATACCAACATTGTTAATAAATATAGACCTTTAGATTTAGAAATGAAGGTTGGTGATTTGCTTTTTTTCAATGGACATTTGTTTCACAGATCTGGGCAAAATATAACTGACAATGAAATAAGGTTTTCAATGGTTGGAATGTGGAATACTGTTGGCATAAAAGATTTTAGAGCACCTATTCCAAAATTTTCTTTTAGGGGTTTGTCTCCAAGAGAATATTATATAGATTATTTTAAAAGTTAAAATTTTGAATAAGCAAGTTTAATGTTTTCAATATCAAAATACTTTATCAATCCAAATTCTAAACTTGAGTATGCATTAAAAAAGATCTCTAAATCTGGTGAAAAATTTTTAATTGTTGTAGATAAAAATAAAAAATTGCTTGGAACAATAACTGATGGTGATATCAGGCGATCAATTTTAAAAAATAATGATCTTACAAAAAGTATAAAAAGCGTATTTAATAGTCATCCAATATATTTTTTAAAAGAAAAAATTTCTAGAGAGAAAATTTTAAAAATACTACTAAAAAAAAAAATCAGTGCAGCCCCAATAGTAAATAAATTAAAAAGAGTAGTTAATATAATTTTTATAAACGATTTACTTTCACCTAAAATTAATAAAAAAAAATATAAAAAAAAAGTTGATACTTGTGGTGTGATAATGGCTGGGGGAAAAGGTACCAGGCTAGAACCTTTTACCAAGATATTGCCTAAGCCACTGATACCTATTAATGAGAAAGCAATAATTGAGCATATTATCGATTGTTTCAAAGATCATAATATAAATAAAATTTATATGACAGTTAACTACAAAAGTTTGCTAATAAAATCTTATTTTAAGGAATTGAAACTGAAATCCCCTATTTCTTTTGTAGAAGAAAAGGAAGAGTTGGGAACTATTGGTGGAATAAAAATACTTAAAAACAAACTTAATAAACCTTTTTTTGTTACTAATTGCGACATCATAGTAAAAACTGATCTATCAGATTTATATGAATTTCATGTTAAAAATAAGAGTGAAATAACAATTGTTGCTTCTACAAGCAAATTAGCTATTCCATATGGTGTCTGTAAGATTGATTCAAGTACAGGAACTCTAAAAAGTATGTTGGAGAAGCCTGTTCTTGATTATTTGGTCAACACCGGTTTTTACGTGTTAAGTCCAAAAATTTTGAAATTAATACCAAACAAAAAAAAATTTGATATGACAGATTTAATTGATTTAGTAGATAATAAAAAAATTTATGTTTATCCAATCCATAGTGATGATTGGGTTGATATTGGTCAATGGCCAGAATATCATAAAGCCACAAAGTCACTATGGTAAAAAAAAACTTCTTGTGTATCATTACTGCTCGTGCGAACAGCAAAGGTATTAAAAATAAAAATTTACAAAAAATAAACAATAAAGAATTAATATATTATCCGATAAAGGCTGCACTAAAATCTAAATTGATAAATGATGTAGTAGTTAGTACAGATTCACCAAAAATTGCTAAAATTTCAAAAGATTACGGTGCAAAAGTCCCTTTTCTAAGACCTAAAAAATTTGCTCTAGATTCATCACCAAGTTCCGAGGCAGTCTTGCATTGTATTAATTTTTTGAGAAAAAAAAATTTTATATATAACAATTTTATTTTACTTGAACCAACATCCCCCTTAACATCAAATATAGATATTGATAAAGCTATTAGAGTTTTTGAAAGAAATAAAATTAAAGCAGATGCTTTAGTAACAGTTTCAAAAGCTGAACAATCACACCCAGTATTCTTAGTTAAAAAAGATAAAAATAATTTAATTAAACCATTTCTTAAAAAATCTTTTGATTTTAAGAGGCGCCAAGATTTATCTAAATTATTTTTTTTTGATGGGTCGTTATATATATCTAAAGTTAAAACTTACTTAACAAAAAAAACTTTTAATCATAATAAAACTCTTGCTTATCAATTGGAAAAATACAAATATATAGAAATTGATGACAAAATTGATTTAAAATTGGTTAGAATTATAAAAAAATATTTTAAAAAATAAAAATGAACAAAGGACAAAAACTTCTTAAAAAAGCAAAAAAAATTATTCCAGGTGGAAATCAGCTTTTTTCAAAGAGGGCTGAGCTTTTTTTGCCTGAATTATGGCCCACATACTACAAAAGAGCAAAGGGCTGTGAAATTTGGGATATGGAAAATAATAAATATTTTGATTTTGCCGGGATGGGAGTTACTACAGCTATTTTAGGTTATGCAGATAAAGATGTTAATCAAGCTGTTACTAAAGCAATTAATAATGCTTCTATGGGTACTTTAAATTCCTACGAGGAAGTTGATTTAGCGGAGGAACTTTTAAATATTCATAAATGGGCTGATCAAGTAAAATTTGCAAGAACAGGTGGTGAGGCTTGTTCTATTGCAATCAGAATTGCTAGAGCTGCAACTCAAAAAGAAAAAGTATTATTTTGCGGATATCATGGTTGGCACGATTGGTATTTGTCTACAAATATAAATAGTAATTCATTGGATACACAACTTTTATCAGGTTTAAAGGCCAAGGGTATTCCAAGAGGTCTAAAAAATACTGCAATCCCATTTGAATATAATAATTTAAATTCATTTAAAAAAAAGGTTAACAAATATAAAAACAATATTGCTGCAATAATGATGGAACCAGTTAGATCAACCTTACCTAAAAAAGGTTTCTTGGAATTCATTCAAAAAACTGCCAAAAAAATTGGGGCAGTATTTATTATAGATGAAATAACATCCGGTTTCAGAGAAAATCTTGGAGGAATACATTTAAAATACAAAATAAAACCAGACATGGCTGTTTTGTCAAAAGCAATGTCAAATGGTTACCCAAGCTCTGCAATAATTGGAACTAGAGATGTAATGGATGAGGCACAAGACTCTTTTATAAGCTCATGTATGTGGACTGAAAGAATTGGTTTTGTTTCAGCCTTAGCAACAATTAAAAAATTTAAGCGATTGTCTCTTCAAAAAAAATTGATAGATCATGGTCAAAGAATTAAGAAGGGATGGTCACAAATATCTAAGTCTACAGATGTTGATATTTCGATTGCAGGTATAGACCCTATTCCACAATTTAATTTTAAAAAAAATCATTTAGAAAAGAGCACTTATTTGAATCAAGAGATGCTTAAAAGAGGTTATTTAACCAATACAAGGCTTGGAACAACATATGCTTACAATTCAAATATAATTAATGGATATCTTGATAATTTGTATGAGGTATTTAATCAAATAAAAGATTTTGAGAAAAAAAATATTAAACTGCCGTTAAAAGGTAAAGTAAGACATGAAACTTTTAAAAGGCTTGTGTAAATGATTGACTATAAATCAATTTTTAAAGTAAATAAAAAAAAAGCTATTGTAGTTGGAAGTAATGGTTTATTAGGTGTGGAAATTGTTAACGCTCTTTTATCTCAAGGAGCAACAGTTTTAGGCATTGATTTAAAAAAAAATAATATTAAATCAAAAAATTATATATTTAAAAAAATTGATTTTTCAAAAACACACAAAATTGATAAAGAATTAGAAAATATTTTTCAATCTTTTGGCGTACCTGATATATTTGTAAATGCTTCATGGCCCAGAACAAAAAAATGGTCTCAACTGAATTTTTCTGATTCTTCAATAAATGAATTAAAAAAAAATGTTGATATTCATTTTAATTCCTACATTTGGTCAGCAAGATTGATAGCTGAAAAAATGTCAAAAAAAAAAATTAAAGGAAGCATTATACTTTTGGGATCAATGTATGGTGTGGTCGGTCAAAATATTAATATTTATCAAGGAACTAAAATGAGAGAAAATTTTGCTTACGCTGCAATCAAAGGAGGAATTGTTAATTTTACAAGAGAGATGGCAGCTTATTATGGAAAAAAAAATATTAGAACAAATGTTATTTGTCCAGGAGGTATAGAAGGACATGTAGCAGGACTAAATAAAAAACAACCTATAAACTTTCTTCGGTCTTTCAAAAAAATTGTTCCCATGTCTAGATTAGGAAAACCATATGAAATAGCATCAACTGCAGTTTTTCTCTCATCTGATGCATCATCTTATATTAATGGTGCAACAATTATGGTAGATGGAGGGTGGACATCAATATAAATGATTAAGGAAAATAGTTTTTATATTAAACAATTAAAAAATGTAGTATTTCTTGGATATTCAGATTTACTTAGTAAATTTATAGACATTAATAGTAATTTAAAAATAAACACTTTTGTAATCACTTCTCCAGATCAAAATAAAAAATTAGAAAAAATTAAGAAAAAAAAAGTTTTTAAAAATTTAAATAATTTGTTTAGAAGTTTTATTAAGAAGAATTTTGATATAGAAAAAACAATTTTTATTTCAATAAGTTCAAGATGGATTTTTAAAAAATCCACTATCAATTTTTTTAAAAATAATCTTATAAATTTTCATTCGTCCAGGTTACCTTTTGATAGAGGAGGAGCTACTTTTTCTTGGCAGATATTAAAAGGTGATAGGGTTCATTCTAATACAGCACATTTAGTAGATGAAGGAGTTGATACTGGACCAATTATTTTCTCAAGAAATACTATTTATCCATATGATTGTAAAATTCCATTAGACTTTGAAATTTATGATAAAAAACAATTAGAATTTTTTTATCAGAGTTTAGTGAAAAAAATAATTAAAGAAGAAAAATTACGATTATATAATCAAAACAACAATATAAGTAGTTACAATCCTAGAATTAACTCTGTAAAAGATTCATGGATTGATTGGAATTTAAAACCTGAAGATTTGATTAAATTTATTAATGCATTTGATGAACCTTATGAAGGAGCAAAGACATTGTTAAATGGTAAAATCGTAAGATTGAAATCTGCTCAAATTTCCTCTGCCGTAGGTGGTGGCCATCCTTTCATGTCAGGTATAATTTCGAACAAAGATAAAGACTGGATTACAATTAATTTATATGATGGAAAATGTTTAATAGTTGAGAGGATATTAAATGAGAAAAATGAAAATATTTTAAAAAATATTAAAATTGGCGATAGATTTTTTACTGACTCAAAAAAATTAGCATTCGCTAAATCAATTAGATCAAAGTTTAATACATTAGGTTTAAAGAAAAAATAAATAAATTACAATTTATGAAAAAAACTAAAAATAGCCCAAAAATTGTAATTATAACTGGAGGCTTGGGCTTT